>ENA-OVAL01000117-OVAL01000117.1-human-gut-metagenome-genome-assembly--contig:-NODE-117-length-19461-cov-3.690663_pt1 | contig 19461 bp, 20 predicted proteins | sample MGYA00242095_ERZ508980 | MGnify/ENA primary metagenome ERZ508980 (study PRJEB26280, sample SAMEA2531411) | human gut metagenome | biome: human gut; feature: human-associated habitat; material: faeces... | reverse complement strand
CGCGACCCTCGTTTTGCCGAGCAGGTAGCCGAGAAAATTGCCAACGACCGTCCGGAAGTAAAGGCAGCACGCGATGCAGCCGCCAAGCACAAAGCAGAAGCCGATGCTCGCATCAAGTATATCCTTCGTAAGGATAAGCTATCTACCCAAACAAGAGTGAAAGGCATCAAGGAGCGCATAGACCAACTTCGTCAGGATTTCTCTGACATCGTGACCGAAGAGGAGCTTTCCGGCTATGAAGCTATTCTCACAAAAACTATAGAAGAAGCCAAAGAGGATCCCGAAGCATAATTCCCCTCTCGCCCCCGTTCCCAGCGATTCTATCGCTGGGTTCTTTTTTATGTCCCCTCTAATAAGAAAAAACCTCCTATCTTTGCCCTATAAACAAAGAAGAAAAGCAATATGGCAAAGAATAAAGAAACCCCAGAACAGCGCACGCAGCGTTTCAAGACCCTTTGCGTCCATATCCTCGCCCAGAGCGGCAATTGCCAGGAATCTCAGCATGCTTTCAAGAGCACGCAGAGTATTCCGGAAATGTGCGAGGCATGGCGCAAATACTGGCACGGCTTAATCACCGAGGTACCGCAGCAGGTAATCGATGCTTTCAAGGCGGTATATCCGGAGTTTAAGGCAGATATAAACCAGGGTGGTATCTTCTACAATGAAGATTCGCCCACCGGTACCGTCCTCGTAGGCGATACAGACGAGGAAATCCACCTCTACTCCTCCCGAAAGATATACGTCTTAGGCAAGGCACACGTTATCCTCCATAATGCGGCTACCGCCCTCGTGATGAATGAAGGCTGCAAAGTAGAGCTATTGGATGGCAGCAAGGCTACTATCAAGGCAGGTTACGGTATCGCCAGGAACTATGCCCACCTGGTAACTGGCAGCGATGCAGAAAGCTACGACCAGAGTGTAGTCTTCATCACTGATGGCACCCTTCACGACCATGGGCACCAGAAAATCAATGCTTTTGGTACGGCAACCATTGATACCTTCACCGATCGCCTCATAGATTTATACGATAAAGCAAAAATAGAAATCAGAAAATGAACTCACATCTTACTATATTGATAAACGACAAGCCGGTATCTTTGCCCGATGATTTCTCAATAGATATTGAGGACCAGAACCCCGTGTTCAACGATACGGAAATGTTCTCCTATCCTTTCTCTATTCCGCTGGACGGCAACCGATGGCTTGTAAAGAACATCGAAGATATTCATGCCGCCATGAAAGCCGTGAATATGGAGCACCTGCCTACTCGCATTCATGCCGACGGATTGCCATTCCGCAGCGGTACCTTGGTTATGCAGGATGGTGAGGAGATAACCAACTCCCTCTCTATGAACATCGATGCCAGCACCCAGAGTTTCAGCGAGCTTATCAGCGACCTGCAATGCCGTGATATTCCTGTAAAGGACCAGATTATCATCGGTGAGAAAATCGGTAATGTGAGGGTGGATATAGAGAGCGACCCTGTGGTAAAGGTAAATGTTTTTGTTACCGGAGGTAAGCATAAGGATGATAAGACGGAAAACCACGAAATCAGAGCCGCCCACGTAAGCGTAAGCAAGGTTCTCGAACCGCAAGCACTCGGTTTCTCTTATCCTGCCAGTTGTAAGGAATATACAAGCACATCTACCCAGCATTATAAAGGTGATGCGTATAAGCTCTCAGAGCGTTCCTATCCGCAGAACCATACAGTAAATGAGCCTACCATTGCAAATAACGGTAACTATATAAACACCGCTGCTGCCTATGGCGAAACCGATGGCGCGGGCAGGGCAGCCGCTTACTGCAACGCCCGTATCTGTTACAAACATCATGGTCTTGATGATGACAAGAAGACGGCGAGCGGTGTTATTAGTACGAAAGACTGTACCTGGACGAACGAAGACCTTTACCCTTATTGGGTATTGGATGCCAAACGTCCGCAGTCGGGTATCTGCTTCTATGTGCTTTATTTCCTCGATTGCCTCTTTGACTATCTGGGTGTAACTTTCGATAAGCGAGCCTTAATGCAGATAGAGGATTTGAAGCATCTTTGTTTCTTCACGACCGTATGCAGCTACGATACCGTCAGTTACCAGTACGACGAGGAAGATCCTACAGGCGCAAAACAACCTAATCTTCACCCTCACCATGGTACTTATTACCGAAAAGACGATGCCGAAGTCATCGCCAAGAAGAAGAAAGCTGGCGAAATCAAGACGGGTTATTTCCAAAGCCAGGAGCATATCAATTCATGGCTGGAAAGCCGTGGTTGCGGTGGAAAGATTAATATCGTAAAGGCAGAGAATAAGGACGTGCAGGAATTAACACTCCACACACCTGAAGGCACCACCGAGCATATACAGGTTGGTGAGGTTCGCGATGATGGCGGCAAGGTTACTAGTATCAGCATCGAGGCAAAAATCAGCAAGTTCAAGGTACAGGCAAACGTGCTTAATATGGTAGCCAACAGCGGCAATTTCCCTGATGAGAGCGTAAGCACCGTAATCTCATCTCTTGAAAGTGCCTTTGGTATCAAGTTCTCGTATGATTACGAGCAGAAGAAGGTAACAGCTTATCTTACCCGTGATGTGTTGCGCAAGAGCGGTAATGAGGCAAGAACGTTTCATGCCAACATCCACTCCATGGTCCCGATGACCGAGAAGATTACAGGTGTGCGTATGCGCTATTCTGCAGAGAGTGATGCAAAAGATCAGCGTCAGAATGTACTCGATAGCCGTAGAAATAAGAACATGGGTTATTCTACCGATTATGATTACATCGATTACCCTGCGCCAGATAGTGGCGATAACTCCACCGTCTATAATCTCGACTACATCGATTTCTTCCATAATCTGAGTAGTGGAGATAAGCATTGTTATATCGACCGCAAGACTGGCAACGCTTATCGCGTAAAGGTGAATAGTGATGCAACCACGACAGCCGACTTGAAACCGGTACTCTTTGAGGTAGGTCAGTTTAAGGGTGTAGAATATGGAGATTGCAGCGATGAGAACGAAGATTTCATTCACGATATTTCGGTAGATTTTACTCCTGTTCCGTTCAATGATGTGAACTATTTCAAGGAGATAGAAGCTGCCTATGGCTCTCACGAGGCAATCGACTCCTACAACGGCAAGACATATGGTGTAACCATCGCCGATAGTCAGCCTATCCTCTGTGCTTATGTAGATGAGGATATGGAGCATGAGTTTGTGGAGCAGATTATCAATCAGACTATCTCTACTGCTTTCTGTGATTTCTACATGCAGCAGACACTATCACTCGTAGAAAGCTACGACCCGTCGAGCACCGATGATGGCAATTCTCCGTTGCAGGATGATTCACGCTGGGGATATGCGGTTGCTTTGATGCGAGGTGGTGGTAGCGATGCTACCCGCCAGTCTTACGATTATAATTACGACCACTTCGGAACGTCCAAATGGCGTACCGTATCTGGTAAGTATGCCCTGGCATGCGATTCACTGGATATGATGGGCAATGAATTTGACTATAATGGTATTCAGGAAGGAACGGGCGAAGGTGAAAAATTCTCGCTCAAGATACGTGCTTTCAAGGAACCATCGTGGTTAAGTGATCCGAAGTATCAAAATGTAGTACTTTGTGATAAAGATGAGGTAGATAAAAATGGTAAGGTGGTTAAGAAGGTCCGTTCCCGCGGCTTATTTGATACCTTCGTCCTCCCCTACGCCTATTTCCTTCTGAACAGAAAGAAGTTTATGGTGAGATGTACCACTACCGTAGCGCAAGTGGCCGATATACCGAACCACTGGCAGGAATGGTGGAACATAGGCGGTATGAAATGCCTCATAGACAAGGTGAATACCACCATCGATGCCAAGACGGGAATGGGCGAGGTTGAGTTAACAGTGTACGCCCTGTAAGGGCAGAAGCTCCTAGCCCAGGGCAACACCCTGGGTATATAGGATGTGGTTTATGTCGCCCTGTAAGGGCAAAAGCTTTTAAATAGAAAATATGTTTTATTACATAAAAAGAATAGCAAAATGGATAAAAAGATATTGATTACCGGAACCGGTATTATTTCTTCCATGGGTAGAAATACAAGAGAAGTTGCCATGAACCTCTATAAGGGTAAATGCGGATTGCATCACGATGAATGGCGTGTTAGTTACAACTCCGATTTATGCGGCAATGTGTATAGTTATGAAAAAAATTACCAAGACGTTCTTACCCATGCGCAATACGAATGTATGCCTTTGCATGGTTTCTACGTGCTAGAGGCGGTATTCGAGGCGTTGAAGAAAGCAAAGGTCAGTAAGGATTTTCTTGAGAGTCATAATGTTTCCCTCATAGTAAGCAACGATTCGGAATGCTGGGAGAGTAGACATGTAGTAAATCATGTAAATGATGGCGACTCCAACGATACATTGCCTGTAACAACCCTCTTCCGTTCTCTCAATTCCACCATCAGCATGAACCTGGCTACTATCCTCGGTATTCATGGCCTATCGCTCACCGTAAGCGCAGCTTGTGCAGGAGGTGGCCATGCCATCGGACTGGCAAAAATGTTGCTCGATAGCAAACAGACTGAAATGGTAATTGTGATTGGTGCGCAGGAAACGACAACCGAATATTGTATGGAGGCTTTCGATGCCCTCGGTGTCTTCTCACCCGATAAAGTGCAGCCGTTTGGCAAAGGCAGAAACGGATTGGCACCATCAGGTGGTGCAGCCTGCATCATCCTCGAACCATCGGATAGTCTTCGATTGAAAGAAGAGAAGGTGCCTTCCTTCGCTTCCCTTTCCGGTTATGGTTTCTCTTCAAACGGCAAATCCATCACGACCCCTGATAGCTATCAGGAAGAAGTGTCGATGCTGAATGCTATCGAGGACGCAGGATTGGACGAAGGTATGATAGACGTAGTTCTTGCTCATGCCACGGGCACTCCAATGGGCGATGAAGCCGAGGCGAAAGCGATAGAGAATATCTTCCCTATCTGTCCGAACGTAGTAGCTACAAAAGGTATGACGGGGCACGAGTGTTGGATGGCAGGTGTATCGCAAGCCGTACAAGCTACCATCATGCTTACCTATGGCCGTCTGTTCCATGCAGCCACCACCGAAGAGAACGCCTCCCCATCCATCAATCTGGTAATGCGTCCAAAATTCTATGCCCCTCACCATATTCTCTGTAACGCCTTCGGCTTCGGTGGCACCAACTCATCATTTATTATTTCAAAAGTATAGTTATGAAAAAAGAAGAAATAACATCTCGCATTATCACTATCGTGAACAGCGTGAAAACTGAATGGGTAAAACACGAAGTTACCCCTGCCTCTAATATCAGAGACGAGGTAGAACTGGAGTCTATTGATTTTCTCGATATGATCCAGCAGGTGGAAATGATGTTCCATATCAAGATTACCCCGGAAGAAGCAAAAGACTGCAAGTTCGTTTCTGATGTAATTGCGCTCACCGAGCAGAAAGTCAACATTCAACATTCAACACTCAACACTAAATAACTATGGCACAGAAAATCAATCTCACATCGGGTTCTGTATTTGCCGGAAACCCGATAACCTTTACCATCACCCCCTCCGTGGCTACAAAGCCATCTTTCCATCGGGTTATCATAGAAGTGAACTTTGATAATGGTACGGGCAGTTACGAAACCAATAAGCTTACCATTCCTGTTACCACTGAGGGAAGAGATGTATCGCTAGATATATCCTCTGCTCTCCGCATTACGCTGGATAGCTATAAATATACTGCTACTCCATCTACCTATCCGATAGTAAGCTGGTACATCAAAGCCTACGATGAATATATGGATAACAACGGCGAGGTGCATACCGGTGTAGGCGAGGTCTATTATCCAGCTGATGGCTCAAAGAATAAAGGTGAAACCAACCTTCGCTGCATTGCCGGAGCCTTCAGCGATATAGAACGATTGAAATCGGGCGTAACGAAGGCAGTCACCCTTCTCTCCTGCAAACCGACTGATACCCACGAAATAGCCGTTGTAGGCGAGAGCTTTGTTTATCCTGTCTCCTATAGCGCAGGGCAGAACTTAGCTACCAGCAGTTCACTGACCGCCCCTGTATCTAGGGAGCAGGAAATCACGAAGGAAGGTGCGCAGAGTATTCAGGGGCACTCGATCTATGCTCTACCATCCTCTGAAGCTGAAGACCGTACCACCTTCCGTTTCATTAACCGCTTCGGTTGCCTGGAGAGTATCAGCGTGCCGAAATCCTACTCTCAGAAGATGAGTGTCGAGAGCACGCAATATACGAAAGCTATTCAGGAAACCTTCAATGAGTTCTCCCGTTCGGCTATTCAGAAGCAGAATGATCGTGAAAGTTGGCTCTATCAGAGTGACCCGCTCACCAAGGCATGGCAGCAGTGGTATCTCCATGAGTTCCTGATGTCTAAGCACGTATGGCTGAAAGCCAATGATACCTGGCTTCCTTGTACCATCAATCTTGAAGACGAGATAACTATCAAGGACGAAACCAACAAGAATATGTATTCCGTTTCCTTTACTGCAAAGCTCGGTATAAACGGCGACCCCTTCGCCATTTAAAGGTAAAAAGGTAAAAGAGTAAAAAGGTAAAAAGAACCTTAACCGCCTTGCGCCTCCGTTCCCAGCGATTCTATCGCTGGTTCTTACCCCGCTAGGCTTTTTTACCTTTTTACTCTTTTACCTTTTCTTTTTGTCCCCACTAAAAAAGCGAAAACCTTTATCTTTGCCTTATAAATAAAAATCCAAACAAAAAAATGGCAACAGAAGCAAAAAATACAAATTATTGGATCTCGAGCACTGCGCTCTCTATCCAGCTAAATTCGATGGGAGAGCCTGACTACATCCAGTGTAGTGTAGTATCGGGCGCTTCAGTCCTCTGCTATATGAGCGATGTGCCAGGCTTGGGCTATGATGCCGGTCACAACTATCAGCGCTGGACGCTTGCTGCCTATCCTTCTATCTTCCCCGATAGCAAACGGAAGTATGTGTATATCGCCATTCCACGACAGTCTACCACCGATAATAACCAGGCTACCGTCGTGTTCCCTGGTCAGAAGATAGATATATACGGTAAGACTATTCCATCTTCCGGAACTGAAGGTGTGCAGATAGGTAACGAGGCTTATTACTATATCTTTACAGGCGGTATCATATCTGCTGTAAAGACCGATGCCGACAATACCAGAAAGCGAGAATGGGAACAGCATTTTGATTGCGGTAAACTGGCTACCGACGAGGCTATAGCCAGTGGTGGAGAAGGCGCATGGTGGCGGTATAATTCCGTATCAGATACCATCACCTTCCTCAAGGAGATTCTGAAGGCAAACTTTAATGAATTGTCGGCAAATGTAGCTCGCGTAACCAGTCTTTTCCTGGGTGGGCATAAACTGAAGGGCGTTGCTGACAGTAACGGCACCCTGGAAACAAGCAATGATACCGTTGTTACCCCTCAGTATCTCGGTCAGTTTGGGGTGAAGCATTTCCTTGCCAAGGATAAAGATGATACGGCCCATGGCACTATCACTTGGGAGAAGGTGCAGAAGTTCTTGCAAGGCATCCGCATAGGTAATAACACCTACAGCATTGATGCAAATGGAAATGTAACCATTAACTTACTCAACTCTGCTGATTACGATGATGCAACTCAGTCAGGTTTCGGATTCTATAAGCGAAAGGACGGGAAATACGGATTGAATGTTACCGACATCAGTGTATGGGGAAAGGCATACTTCAATAACCTTACCATCCGTGAGCTGACCTATGTAGGCGGCAATCTTGTATTCTCTCCTTCTGCCGGAAAGATATTCGAGGTAAGAGAGATAACAGATGCTCAAGGCGAAGTAACAGGCTGGAAATGTTTTCTCTTAGCAGATGATGGTACAACCGCTACAACGAATATGTTTGAGGTTGATGACCAAGTACGCTGTGAGACGTTCAACATCAAGGCTGGCGTATATGAGGACGTATCGAACAAGTTCTATTGGCGTAAGATTACTGATGTGTCTACGGATAATGAAGAGATAAGGGATTCTAACAACAATATCCTCTATGACGGAAAGAAATTCTCATGGATAGTTATCTCTGCAAGTGATAAGGCAGAAGGTAGTGATAACCCTGCTGCTGGAGACACAATCGTTCTCATGGGTAACCGCACGAACACAAACCGAATGAGCTTCGTGGTTAAAGAAACCTATGGTGATAACGCTCCTAGAGAGGTCGGCTACACTAACGTCCACAGCTACACACTCGGCAATGATAACCTTGTTTATGAAATAAGTCCGAAGAAGGTGCGGTTCTACTCTCAGTACTTCGAGATAGTAACCGTTGAGGGTTTACCTATTAAGACCATCAACTATCGTGGCGATTGGAAGCAAGGAGATACCTACGTGTACTACGACCAAGTGACGCACAACGGAACGACATGGCTCTGTGTTGCACCCGAAGGAACAAATGTAACGAGTGAACCTGCAAGGGGTAATGATTTCTGGAAGGCGCAGAATGCCATCCTTGATGCTACACTCAATATTACGCAGAGCACAGGAGAATGGATAGACAAGGGCGAGACAAACCATGTAGAATGTTCCGTGATACGTGGTTTTGAGAATATTACAGACCAAGTAACATCGTGGAACATCGTGCGAGATAGTGGTGATGCTGTCAATGATGCGGCTTGGCAGAATAAGGATAAGGTCAAGAACTTTGATGGAACGATAGATATAGCATGGACGGATGATGATGATGACATCGGTGATTCTACTAGCTGTATCTTCACCATCACTGCTTTTTGGGGTAATAAAGTTGAATTAGCAAAAGGAACGATAAGCGTATGATGTATGTAATATTAGACAAGGTGCAAGCGTTGGGTCTCGGATTCAACCTGCATACCCACATAACTGCTCACGGCAAGATGATTCTCAACGAGAAGGAAGTGTTGATGAGCAACAATATTCAAGGTGATACCTTGGATGAGCGTGTTAAGAATATCGGTGGTAAGGCTATGACCGAGCAAGAGTTGGAACAATTTAAAAATACGGAAGAATAAAGATGGCATATACTAATTACTCAGCACAAGGTTGTATACCTGTACGAAGAGTTCGTAACAACGATTCTTTGTCAATCTCAATAGAGAGCACACAGCCTCTATTTCAAGGCGTGGATGCAAATAATGACAACGCTACACCCTTCCCTAACTGGGAAACTGATGATACGGCTCGACCTATCCTTACCCCTGTGGTTAAGAGTGCGAAAGGTAATATCGTATCTCTCAGCAACCATCATTGGAAGTATGGTGATACTCTGCTTGTGTTTAGCGGAAGTACGAGCGGTACGTTTCAGCTTACAGGAGATGGCAAGTTCGGTATAGATGCAAACGGAAGGTTGAAAATATTCAAGAACCTTGCATCAAGCAGTTCTACAAGCTCAGACACACTCACATATACCGGAACTGCAAAGATTGGTGATAGCAGCACTCAGGACGTTAGCGGATTCGTTACTATTCTCATACAGCCAATGGGTAACAACTCATATATGGGATGGATAACAGCTAACCGCTCGATACTGACAGATGCGCAGAATGAGAATACGGCTACACTTTCGGCAAGATTGTGGTTATCCACAACGGAACTTACCGACTTCTCTGTCAAGTGGAAGAACTCGGCAGGTGAAGTACTCGGAAGTGATAAGACACTCACGGTTACTCGTGATATGGTGAACGGCTCTACCCTCATTACTTGCGAGTTCTACCACAAAGATGCTCAGAATGCTTGTTTCCGTGCTGGTAAGGTAATGACCGATAATGCGGACGAATACGTCATTGTCGGGGAAGTATCAAATCTCATAGGCGATAAGGCTGCAACGATTACAGGGCGTATCAAGAACACAAGAACAAATGCTATTGTAACGCCAACCAACGTTGCGTGGAACGCCAAAGCCTACAAGGACAACAACGAGCTTATCAAGGAAGTAAGCTCTAATGTTATCACAATCGCAAAATCTGAGAGTGATTATGGCGGTACAGAGCATGATGCTTATGTTTTATTCACGGCAACTTGGTAAAATAGGAGGAATGAACTATGGCAACAAACAGCGCAGTAAGAATTAGAAGGTCTTTCGCTCCACTCAATACAGCACAATCAATCGTGTGCGTATCGGGTGGTTCTCCTACCACGCAAGTATATAACGTGGTTAACAGCAGCTACGAGCCGAACCGAGCCAACACACCTTGTGTCTTGCACCCAGACATTACAGCTTACGCAAGCGATGGTACATGGAAGTATCAGCAAGCCAATGCGGTACTTGCAAACATGGTGTGGCTCGTTAATGGCAAGGATATAAGCAAGGTGTGGGCAGCATCGGACTATTCCATCAATCAAGATGGTGCTACACGTGGAGACCTCACCATCTTTCGTAACGTTGCAGTAGCAGAACGATTTGCATTGAGATTCAAGGCTGAAATCGTAGACTATCGAACCAACGTCAATGTTCCTATCCTTACCGATGAGGTGGTACTGAACACGGTATCTAAGAGTGATGATGCTTATTCAATGGCATTGGATGATGATGAGACTATCATCTACAATCCGATGTTAGATAGATTGCTTCTGTACGACTACAAGGTAGCTCATAAAATGATAGCTGCATCCGATGCGGTTAGGAACGCTTGCATTGACGAAAAGGCTTATCTGAGAAAGATTCCTCTCCATATCTACAAGGGAGCAAAGAGCATTACTTCTGGCTACACTATCAAGCTATACAAGATGAGCGGTTCTTCGATGGTTCAGATAAGCGTAGGAATGAATGAGGTTGTCGAGATTAACACCAGTTATATAACGATTGACCTAAGACTTATTGATTCGGCATCATACGTTATCAAGGCTTATGTAGGCGATGCGGAAGTATGTAACAAGCAAATCTCTGTTTCCCGAACTTACCCTAAATACAGCGTGTCGGCAGGTCAGAACGTTGATATATCTCCTGGAGTTGATAACCGACAGCAGATTGCTCTTGTCAATTCAGAAGGTAATATCGTGGACTGCCCTGCTAACGTTCTGAAGCTTAATTGGAGCACGATTGCAGAGAATGCTGGTGCGACAACGACAAGGCAATGGCAAGAAGGCGATACGGCAATCTTCAATATCTCTGATACAGGTCTCGGTGAAACCGCTGATGATGAGTTGGAGATAAGATGTGATGCTGAATACAAGCCAAGCTTCGATTTCTTCTCTGATGGCTCAGAACCTCTTGTTGATGGAAATGGAGAATATCTGATAGGTAACTGATTTTAAAATAATATAAAATAGAAAAATATGAAAAATCTAGCAGCAGTAGCAGCAGTATCATCAATGATTAAGGATGATACCTTATTGATAGAGGTTGGCGGCTCGCTCAGACGTATCAAGCTGTCTGATTTGGCTAAGTCTATTCAGACTAACCAACTTGACCTCTCACTGATAGCTTGGGGGACTTATCTTAAAGAAACAAGTGATACGCAATGGGGAGTTTGCGGCAACCAGACAAAGTGGAACGAGTTCAAATCTTCGCTCGGTCGATACTTGCTCACTAACGATGGAAGAATGGCTAAATTGTCTCGCAGCAACTCTGCTGTATTCGAAGATGGCACAACCGTTGACGAGAGCAAGGGGCATGTAATGTTCCATACTCCTCATCGTCTCTACTATCTTGTGAAGTACGATGCGTCAGCAGGATGCAATATTCTGTGGGGTTCTACTTATCCTATCTCTGAGCATTATATCGACCATCCCACATTTGGCGCATACATGGCTAGTATTGTTAGCAATAAGCTTGTAAGCCGTAGTGGACTTGGCGTATCGAACAATATATCAATCAGTGAGTTCTTTACTTATGCCCATAATAACGGAAAGAATTTCGGTCTGCTCGACTATGAGACATTGAAGATTATCCCTATGCTCGTTCTGTGGGAAAGCGGAAACAGCAACGCACAAGCTAAGTTTGGTTGTGGTCCTACTGGTAGTACTAACACATGGGATAAGGTTAATGGTCTTGTAACGGGTGCGACAAAGAGCCTTGGAGATAACAATGGTAAAATCAGCTTGGCAGAATTGACAGGAAACGCAGACGCATGCCATGTTAACCTCTTCGGTATCGAGAACCCTTGGGGATGGTACTGGATGATGATACAAGGCATTTACTTCGGTAATAGCGGTAATAGCGGTCAGACTGGTTCTGAAGCATTCGTATACAAAGGTAACAGAATGCCTTCTGATTCCGAGATTAAAGCGCATCCTGTCGGAGATTATCGCACATTTACACGAAATACAAATAGTGGATGGATATTGAGCCTTGTCCTTGGAGACTTCTTCGACATCATGCCAAAAAATGTTGGTGGTAATAATAGCGCAAACTACTATTGTGACTATTCATGGGCAAGCAGCACTGGGCAGTTGCTCCTCTTTGGTGGTGTCGCCTGGCGTGCGCTCTCCTGCGGCTCGTTCTGCGTCTATTCGGTTCACGGCTTCGGCAATCGCTTTACGACCTGCGGTGTGCGTCTCGCTTTTTACGGAAATCCGACATACGTAAACGGCGCAGACCTGTAGGGTCTGCGCTACCCGATGTGGAGCTTGCTCCACCGAAGCAAAAATAGTAATAAGAAATATAAAATAATAAAATAAAAGGTGGCGAGAGACATTTTGCTCCTCTTTGGTGGTAACGCCAGGAATGCGCTAAACTGCGGCTCGTTCTACGTCAATTCGAATAACGACTTCGGCAATCGCAATACGAACTACGGTGTGCGTCTCACTTATTTATAATCGCTGAATCAATAATCTATCGTGTATGGATATATGAAGAAGCGAGTCTCTCAAACCTTGACGTGGGCTTTTAGCCTAGTCAGAAAATAACAGCGGAAAGGCTCTCTGTATTCGCTGAATGGAGAGCAAGCGTGGTGAAGTAATCTGCTCAGTTGTACGAACAGAACAAAGTCACGGGCAAAGCGGCAAAAAAGCAATAGGCTTTAATATAAGACACTATGACAGCAAAGGCAAAGAATCTGATGAATGAACTCATAAAGAGGGAAACATTGGAACAAGGCGGTGATGATGCTTACAATGCGTTAGATGATAAGAATACGTGGTTTGCAAGGAGGTATATCCGAGAAAAGGACAATATTATCGACCGCATACAGAATATGCTCATCCTCGGCATTTATCCTAAAAAGGAATATAAAGAGGTTGACATAGTATCAGAGAATAAGGCAAGAAAGATATGTCCTATGCACTTCGACCCTTGGAACGTTCTCTTTCATGCCATAAAGATAGTGCTGGAACCTATAGTAGAGCGAGTGCTCATATATGATTCAAGTGCTGGCAGAAAAGGTAAAGGTCAGGTGTTCGGTGCATTGAGAACTCAACGAGCTATCAGAAGGCATCCGAAATGGGCGTATTATGGGAAAGGAGATCTCAGAAAGTACTATCTGACAATACCTCATCCTGTTCTGCTTATGATACTTAGGCGATATGTAGACGATGATTTATTCATCGAGCTTATATATCAGACCATGCTCGATTATTCTGTAGATATAGAACCTCTGATGCTTGAAGAATATGAGCGTAAGCAGAAGTACTGCATTTGGGCAGACAAAGGTGGAATAAAGTATCTCGGGTGTAAGCGTGGTGTAACGCTCGGTAATCCTATCGGTCAGATGTTAGGTAATCTCGCTTTAAGTCTGGTAGACTATGCTATGGTTCATATCGAGCATGCAAAAGGTTATCATCGGCATTGTGACGATATTACCTTCTTCGCTGAAACAAAGGAAGAAGCTGTTCGGTTGCTCGGAAGATTAGACTACTGGTGTAACCAATATGGTCTCTGTCTGAAGGCGAGCGGTCATGTAGCAGAATTGCATGACGAAAAGAAATGTGTAAAAGGAAGATGCCTAGACTTTGTCGGTTATGTATATTCTCGCAAGAACATGAGGATGCGCAGACGGACAAAGGTAAAGGCAGCAAAGGCTTTCGGTAGAGTTAAGAGCCGTAAAAGGCGGCAGGAACTTATCGGAGCTTATTGGGGAATAGCAAGATGGGGCAAGTGCAAGCATCTTTGGAAGAAGATTGTTGGAGACTACCCCGATAATTATAAAAAAGAATTTAAAAGGAAAAAGAATATGAGTTTCAAGGATATAGGAATTGTATCACCGAAATACTCGGTAGACAAAAACGGAAAACGTATATTTTCCGTACAGGAATACAACCAAGCCCTATTGTGTCAGAATCATACCATCATCAACATATTAGACTTTGAAGATGATGTAGAGGTCAATGGCAAGGGCGGTCGCTGCTGGGTTCTGTACGAAATGAAAGATTGCCCAGGAACAGAGTATAAGTTCTGCACTTCATCAAAACTCATAAGGCAGAAACTTATGAAAGTAAGGGAGAAAAATCTTCTGCCAGTCAATGACACATTCCTGTTCAGAGTAGACAAAAGTGGCAGATATACTTATGATTTAGATTAACAATTTTAAATTATCAGATTATGAAGATACAATGCACAATGGCAGAATTGCCAAAGGATAATGTGAAGGTTTCTGTTTCTGGTAACTACCTTCAAGTAGCTTATGATTTTGTTCGCATCGAGCAGAAAGCGGATGATGCGAATGGTAGTATGCGCATGGCAGTAGAGAACTCTTGTCAAGGTGAATACATCGAGCTTCGTGGCGGCATCCGCAGCTATGATGCAATAGCGTCAGCCATCATCGAAGACAAATACCCATCTGACAAAATGGATGCAATTCGCCTTAACTTCGAGTTGGCTCAGAATAGTGCTGTGGCATCTATTGCATTGGCTGACAGCAAGCGTGAGGAGTATATTGCAGAGTACAAGGCGATGCAAGAGTGGCGCATCCACGCAAAGGAAATAGCTCGAAAGGCTGTTGACTTAATTAGCAATGAATTGAAATAATTAAGAAAGGAGGTATACTATGGCTGGACATAGTGCGCAAGGTGTCGTAAGGGTAAGCCGCAAGCCAAAGACAGCTAGTGAGACGGAGATTGTCCGTCTCATTACTGCTACTAATGAGAGTACGCCTATCGGGAACTTCTCTCAGTTGGTTAAGGATTTGGAAGCGGCAGGTATTGTTATTAGCGGAAATCAAGTTGCTATTAAGGGCGATAAGGTAACTATATACAATAAAGATGAAGTTGCTCTCTTTGCCCAAGATGGCAAGCTCAATGCGAACCTTATTGATGCAGATAAAATCGAGGTAAAGCACCTTTGGGCGAAGTCTGAGGATGGAACTACCAAGGTGGGATATTTCGGCAACTACGAGATTGACGCGTGCAAAGTGGATAATGCCAATGCTCCTTTGTTTGTTGGTGCTGATACGGCAGCTAAATCTCCATTCTATGTTACCAATGAAGGGCACATGGTATCTACAAGTGCCACGCTTGGCTGTTTTCTGTTGGATAAAACGAGCCTCAGATATATATCTGGATACGATGACGAGGAGCCTGGATTTGCCTTATTCAATAATTTTATGTTGTTTCGTGAATATAGCAGAACTTTAAATCCAGATACGCATACATGGAAATCGGAAAGAAAAAGGACGGTTTGGATTGGTGAGTATCGGACTACTCACCAATTACCAGCATTGTTGAGTAACCTTTTAATAGATGATAGCTTTTCCGCAGATGATAATACTCTGAAGTCAGGTATACGTATTTCTGTAACAGGGTGCGATGATAAGTATCAGTACGAAAATGGCTTGTATAACGGAGTCTTTCATAGTAAAGTATATGGAAACTTTGCGATATATGCAGAACATGGCATGTATGCCGGATTTAGACCGATGATCAGGACAATAAATAGAAGTATGGAGTTAACGGATATGGATTGTTTCGTTATAGTAACAAAAGGCGTAACTCTTACACTTCCAGCGAAACCTCAGAGAGGTCAATATTATAAGTTTTTACAAGCTGGTGACAACTTTGTTATTAAATCATCACTTAATAATATGTTTTGGTACGGAGTTGGTAAAAATAGCTTCACTTCGGGTGCATTAAATCAGACAACAGAATTAATATATGATGGTAGTAATTGGAACGTAAATTGGTTTATAGGGAAATAGCAATATAATTATTAAAAGGTAAGAAATATGAAAAAGAATTTCAATGTACCTTTCAGGAATTGGAAGGGTGAGGTGATCGTAGCACCAGTAAAGAACGAGAACGGAGAAGAAACCTACAAGCCACAGATTATTGGCGATATTGTAGGTAAGGTACTCTTCGAAGTGATAGACAATCAGAGTATTCAGCTATCGGGCGAAGAAAAGCTACGTGCTTATCGGGTAGCTTGCAAGATAGGCAAGGATGCTGAGAACGTAGACATCGAAGCCGAGGACATTATTCTTATCAAAAAGATACTCTGTCCTGTCATGGCTGTAGGTGGGTATGGCCAGATAGTTGATTTGCTCGAAGGATAAGAACAGATAAGGCGGTTCACTACATGGTGACCGCCTTATTATTTTCTCGTCCGTCAGGGAAGTGTGTTGCATCGAACTTCTCTATAGGCTCTGTTATCATGTCAGCGAAATATGGTGCATCAAAGCCACGAAAAGATGGAATTAAATCACTAAGATATCCATATCTACCTTTTCTTCGTTCCTCCTCTGCTTGCGTTACTAGACCTTTCTGCATTCTAACAGCGAAAGGAAGTTTATTGAAACTATAGATACCATCTATCCAGTCGTTAGGGTGCGGATTACACTTGTGCTCCAACTCTCGCTCTCCAGGAGTTGATGGCAACCTACTGCCACCTACTAGGTACATCATTTGATTTTCGTATGGTTCTAATTTTTTCATAATCTTAATGTTTTGATTTATGCCGCAAAGTTACGAAAATAATCTGAAAGTGCAATGTTTCTGTTACAAAAAAAAGATAATATAGTAGCAAGAATTTGGTAACAAAACTTTCAGATTGTTACTTTTTATAAAGTTTAACACAAAAATATTCTCATTTCCAATGGTTTTGTGCAAAAAAGTGTATCTTTGCAACATCATTTAATTTAAATCAACGCTTATGAATAAAGAAGACGAAGACAACCTATTAAAGTGGTTGAAAGACAAAGATGTCAGTGAGGTTATGGATTTGCTGATGAGACATGGTAATCGGTATAGCAGAAGGATTCTGAAATTTTTCAGATGGTTTTGCAAGTACGTTCCTATTACACTTATGTGCTTTCACGCATACGGCATTTATGAATTCTCTCAGCATCCTCGTGAAATGTTCATTCCTTATGCGGAGAATACACCTTGCTATCTCTACATATATTTTATGGTGTATGTTTTACCAATGGTTTTGATATTGGCGAGCAGATTTTTCTTTCTGTGCTGGCGGTATCGTATCCCTTTCTTTTATTTCTTTGGTGTGAATGCGTCTCATATCGTGGAATGGAGTTGGTATACAACTAAAGATATGGTAGATTCTTGCTTTACCGTAATGATAGTAACAGCAATGCTTTATATATACGGATTTTTTGACATGTTTATCAGTCGCCTCAATTTAGAACGTAAAATCTGTGCATGATTATGGGAAAGATATTGAATTATAAGATACTCGGCACGGCTTTAAAGTCATTGAGTGATGCCTGTTTCAAGGCTGACGAACAGCAGAGAAATGGCGAGAAGGTCACCGCTTGCGGAATGAGTGATGATGACCTAGATAGATTGTGCGATATTATCCCCGATATGCTTAACCCTATGTTGAGCACCGAGGAAGTCAAGGAAAAGCTTCACGTTTCTGATGCAACTTTGAACAGAATGGTAGCTAGAGGTGACATACCGAATGGCGAGTGTAAGAAGCGTGGGCATACGAGATATTGGAAGAAGTGGGATATTCTGCACTTCATTAAGAGTAAGAGAGGTAAGTGATTGCCTCTCTTTTTTATTGTTTTCATATTTTCAAGAAGTCTTCTACATCAATGTACTCAATTCCGAAATTCTCTGCGCATTGTTTGTCGGAGTCCGAGAAGTCACCTTCTTTTCCACTAGCATCACCTATCATAATCAGCTCACTCTTTTTCCAAGAAGAATACGACTCAAGCATTCCTGTATTTGGCTTTCTCATTCCTATCTCTGCATGCGATGGGCAATACATAGAGTTGACGAAGATATTTCGTCCGGTATGATTGCGAAGATATTTTTGCATAAAGCTTTCAATAGCCTTAATCTTGCCGATAAAATCCTGTTCGTCTACAAATTGAGGGATGCCTCCTTGATTTGAGACTATTTCCACATAGTAAAGAGTAGGGAATGCATCTACAATCTTATCCAAAACCTCTTTACGGATTTTGAAATCTGTTACATCTGTAGGAAAGGTGTTTCCTGATATAGTTGTAATAATCGTGTCGTCTAAATCAATGAATAATACTTTTTTCTTGATTAAATATCCTTTTTCTGTCATAATTTTGCTTTTTCTATATTGATAAATTAATATCTTTTTCTACGAAAATTAAGTTAAAAAACACAGTTGTTCCGGTGTGTCTCACCATTTTTATTACAATGCAAAGATACGACAAAAAAGATGGCCTTGCAAATAAATTAATGCAAATTTTAAAACGTTATCTGTTTTTAATGAAATCATTAACAATTCTCTCTATGGCGTCTTGCTTGATAGCTATAGGGGCATCACCTTGATATTCTATCACTTGGTTGCCGCATTCCTTCCAAAATAGGTTGCTATTGATGCGTTCGCCATCTACCAAGATCCAATCCGGATGATGTTCAAACGAATGCATATTAGTTAGCGGAACCAGAATAAACATTTTATTCTCCTTCTTGTTCACTAGTACAGACAAGTCTGAATCATCAAATGTGATGATAACTCGATTTTCATTCTCGGAAAGAACGTTGTAATCCTCGTTATAACGTTCGAAAAGATAATTTTTAATGCTAGAACAACTCATATTCTTGTAATTTTATAGGAGGGCAGATGGAAAAATCCAAGGTCTGCCCGCCAAGTTAAACTTATAAGGAAATCTTCTATAATATCGACTGACAAAGCCATCCCATAAGATAGCATGGTTCTTCGCCTTGCATATCTATTCCCAGATGGTTGCATATATGTGCTACTACATGAAACATTTCATGTGTGAGACTATTTATATACTCACCTTCAGAAGTCGACTTGCAAATGAGCACAACACTTGTTTTCTTTGAAACATTTGTGTATGTCAATCCTTTGTTTGAAGAATCGGTTGAAATGTGGTCGTATGCATCCAATAATGGTTGCCCCTTACAATCAATGGAACTTAGTACATCTATAGCCTCATCAACCTCTTCTTGATTAACAACATGACATACAATCACATTCCAATCGTATTTCTCCAAGTAAATTTCTTGTTTAATCATAATACATCATCCCATGGAATGCCGATACCATTATGGTTGCAATCGGCATAAAATCTATTAAAAATAAATCCGTCCGCTTGGT
>ENA-OVAL01000108-OVAL01000108.1-human-gut-metagenome-genome-assembly--contig:-NODE-108-length-20417-cov-14.421177_pt1 | contig 20417 bp, 20 predicted proteins | sample MGYA00242095_ERZ508980 | MGnify/ENA primary metagenome ERZ508980 (study PRJEB26280, sample SAMEA2531411) | human gut metagenome | biome: human gut; feature: human-associated habitat; material: faeces... | reverse complement strand
CATCCCATACGCCCTGAAAGGGCAGAAGCTCCTAGCCCAGGGTAACACCCTGGGTATATAATGGGATAAAGAAGTCGCCCTGTAAGGGCAAAAGCTTTGTATTTGAGAAGCTTTTGCCCTTACAGGGCGTCTTTCTTGCTTATGCGTAACCCAGGGTGTTACCCTGGGCTAGGAGCTTCTGCCCTTTCAGGGCGTATGGAGATAAACTATACATACCATCCAAGGCGTTTGGATGTAATCCAAAGGCTTATTCCTTCAGCCATCCACCTATCAGATCGATGATTTCCTGTCTTGTTGGCTCAGGGAACGACAGGATGCGGGTAAGATGCGAACCGCCATGACACATATAGACATGCAAGTTCTTCTTGTTCTTGGTGAAAGGCAGACCATAGATGCCCGATGCACCCCATGGGTCGATATCACCATAAATATACACCATCTTCGGATCATTCTTGGTCAGGAAATCCACGGTATAATTGTAAAGCTTTGGCGAGAACTCCACGTTCTCGGCACCCTTCGGCACCATCAGCTTCTTCAGATAACCCTTTGCCGACTTGATGCTCAGGTATCTCTTGAATGGCTTGGTGTAATATCCGTAATATCCCAACTCTTTGGCAGCCTGTACATCGAAAGATGCAGTGGCGTTGTAGTTGGTGAAATACTCCGGTTCACACATGTTGATCCAGTATTTGAACACCTGGTCGTCGGTGGTATCATTCGTAGGAATCTTCTTGATGTCCTCACCCCACTGCCAGAAGGCGAAGGCATACTCAAACACCGAGTAATCAAAAATCTCGGCGATAGGCGCATTGAAGCGATACTGCTTCTCGCTGCAATACTTCTCGAACATCGGCAGCAGCGCAGCCTTGCGCTTGAAGAGCAGCAGCTGGAAGTTGAGCACCTTCTGTCGGTTCTCCTTGGTAGAAACCTCCTCCTGCAGGAACTTCTCGTGTCTGCCATCCTCCACGCCCTTGTTCAGTGGTGCCACGTATGGCACGGATATGTCCACATCATTCGGGAAGTAGGCGCGGTAAAACATCGTAGTCTGTCCGCCCTTGCTGATGCCCGTGGCAATCCACTTGCCCTTGTACATCGCATGCAGGGTCTGGTTTACGTGGTGCAGATCGTAGAGCGAGTTCTCCACGGTGAGGTAATCCCAGTTGCAAGGACTAGGCATCGACTTGTCGAAATAGCGGTACTCCACGGTGATGATGTTGGTATCGAAGAGCTTGGAAAGTTCCTCGATGTATCCCTCGCGCAATGCATACTTGGCGTTGTAGCCTTCTGTTACGAGCACGGTAGGACGGTCGAATCCTCTGTGGCAGAGTATCACTCGCTGCTCAAAACTGCCCTTGGAAGCATCCTTGGCATCCAGTTGCTGCTTGATGAAGAACACATACTTTTCAGGAAAATGCGTACTCTTCAGCGTTTCCACATCACTCACTCCAGGCAGCGCCGCCAACAGCTTGCCCGCCTCTCCCAGTTCTGCCGCCAGCATCTGCAAAGGCAGGATGAAGAGCAGCAGCATCAATTTCAAGAATCTCAATTTCAATTTCATTTTCTTCTCTCTATTATATATTTATTTTTTTTACTTTCGTAAATGGTCCCTGTTGCCCTGAACCAACGTTCACCGCCCGAAGGGAAAGGTAAAGGAAAAGGGCAGAAGCATAAAATTACATACTGCAAAGGTAAGGATTTATTCTTGTCTGGCAAAGAGAAGCGCCACCTTTTTATTATATTTGCTGCAATTTCCGTTTTTTTTTGAGAAAAACAAGGCTAATAGAAATTATTTTTGTATTTTTGTAGAGGAAATCAAATCATAGTAAATAAGAGTAAAAATATGACTAACTTACAACAATCAGCAACTCATTTTGCAGATACCAAACCCCATTATGCCCTGCTCGACGGATTGCGAGGCGTAGCAGCATTGCTCGTGGTGTGGTATCATGTGTTCGAAGGCTACCAGTTTGCATCCGGCTCAGCCATCATCCAGGAAATCAACCACGGCTATCTGGCGGTTGACTTCTTCTTCATCCTTTCCGGTTTCGTCATTGGCTACGCATACGACGACCGTTGGGGAAAGACATTGACACTGGGAAAATTCTTCAAGCGCCGCCTCATCCGCCTGCATCCGATGGTAGTAATGGGTGCCTTGATAGGACTCGTAATGTTCATCCTTCAGGGAGCCGTAACCTGGGACGGCACACCGGCTTCGGTACCGGCGATGCTGATAGCCCTGCTCTGCGCCATGCTGATGATTCCCGCCCTGCCAGGTTGCGGATACGAAGTAAGAGGCAATGGCGAAATGTTTCCACTCAACGGCCCCGCCTGGTCGCTCTTCTTCGAGTACATCGGCAACATCCTCTATGCCCTTTTCATCCGGCGACTCTCCACCAGGGCATTGGCTATTCTCGCCGGAATCTTATCCATCCTCTTGCTTTGGTTCACGGCTACGGATGTTTGCGGCTACGGCATGTTTGGTGTGGGCTGGACGCTCGATGGTCTCAACTTCTGGGGTGGACTTCTGCGCATGCTCTGCCCATTTACGATAGGAATGCTGCTATCCCGTGTTTTCCATCGCATCCAGTTCAAGGTAAGGGGTGCGTTCTGGATCAGTTCCATCATTCTTCTCCTGCTCTTCCACGTACCTTACATAGAGAGTATGGTTGGCGGCAGTATTGTGAACGGCAGTAATGTGGGCGGCGCTGATGGCATCACGCTGAATGGTGTTTTCGAAGCAGTGTGCATCCTTCTGATATTCCCGGCGATAGTATGGCTGGGAGCGAGCGGAACAACAACCGACCGTTTCAGCACCCGCGTCTGCACATTCCTGGGCGACATCTCCTTCCCGCTCTACATCGTGCACTATCCGTTTATGTATTACTTCTATTCGTGGCTCATCGAGAAGCAGCTCTTCACGCTTGGTGAAACCTGGCCCGAGGCGCTCATCACCTGCGGAGTTTCGATAGCAGCCGCCTGGCTCTGTCTGAAGTTCTACGACCTGCCAGTGCGCAGATGGCTGGCGAAGAAATAAAGATTCGCCACCTTTTTTTATATTATCCCCCATTTTTTCTTGCGAAATCAAAATATTCGTCGTATCTTTGCAGAAAGAATGTGTAGAAAGATGGATGGCTCGCAAAAAGCTATCCTGAAAACATAGGAGACCAGATTATGACAGATACAGAAATGAACGATAGAAGATTGCCGGTAGGTATCCAGTCTTTTGAGGTTATCAGAAAGGATGGTTATCTTTATGTTGACAAGACAGATATCATCTGGAATCTTGTCAACAGGGGAAAATAGTATAATTACCAGATCCGACCACGCCGCTTCGGTAAGTCGATTCTCGTGGATACACTTCGGGCTTACTTCGAAGGTAAAAAGGAACTCTTCGCAGGATTGAAGGTGATGGAGCTGGAGAAAGAATGGACCTGCTATCCCGTCATTCGACTCGATATGAGTTGCGGAGGAGCTACACCAGAAGAACTCAACTCCTATCTCGATGACGCCTTCTATAAACTTGAACAGAAGTATGAGGTAGCCGTGCGCCCAGAGGCTTCCCTTGCCGTCCGCTTCCAGAACATCATCGAAACGATGTTTCAAAAGACAGGAAAACAGGCGGTTATCCTCATCGATGAGTATGATTCTCCATTGCAGCATTCTTGGAAGACTCCTCAGCATGATGCCTGCACAGCCATCTACAAGTCCGTGTTTGCCGTCTTGAAAAAAGAGGACGAGCACGAGCGCTTCGTCTTCATCACGGGCATCACCAAGTTCACTCAGATTTCTCTCTTCTCTGTTCTCAATAATCTGAGCAACATCAGTTTTGATGCACCCTACGCCACCATCTGCGGCATTTCGAAACAGGAAGTTGCCGACAACTTCATGCCTGAGATTGAGGCAATGGGAGAAGAAAACGGATGGACTCCTGAGGAGACGCTGAAGCAGCTCACGGCGTTTTACGACGGATATCATTTCTGTCATGAAAATATGATTGACATCTTCAATCCGTTCAGCCTCATCAATGCCCTGGAGGATAGGAAATTGAGAAATTACTGGGCCTCATCTGGAGCAACCTCGTTGCTTCCTAAGTTTGTAGATGATATGGAAATACGCTTGAATGATTTTGATCATTGTGCCTTGTTAAGCTCTATAATAGAGTCGTCAGATGTAACAGGTGGTGGACCAGAACTGTTTCTTTATCAGTCTGGCTATCTCACAATAAAGGGCTACATGAACGGAACTTACCTCCTTGGTATTCCAAACTTCGAGGTAAGACAGGCTCTGAATGAAATAGTTTTGCCAACCCTTTCCATGCGTAAGGGTAATGACATTCAGTCACCACAAGCATTTCTGAATCTTTACCTGAACATGGGAAATCTACCAGAAGCAATGAAGTGTCTGAAAGCCCTTGTTGCGGATGTGCCATACAGCAACAAGAAGCTTGCAAGCATGGATATGGAAGAACGTTACCGCCTGATTCTGAGTACAATTTTCAATGCCATTGGCTGTAGAGTGGAAGTTGAGAGAATGCTGGCCACTGGCAGGATAGACATGATTGTGGAGGTTCCATCCTTCATCTACGTCCTGGAGCTGAAGCTATCTAACAATGGCGGCATTTCTGCTGCCGAGAGCCAGATAAAGGAAAAGAGTTACACCGAGCCCTTCAAGGCCGACAAGCGCAAGGTCATCGCCCTGGCAGTGGAACTCGATGAAACAGGCAAGGGATTGATAGATTGGAAAGAAGTGGATGAGTCTTTGTAAAATACAACTCCAAACAAACATCCCGCCAGGTGTCCTACCGGATTCAAAATCCGTTGGGACACCTGGCGGGTTCTTTTGTTTATCATAAAGACTAATGATAATCCTTTCTTTCTATCCTCCTGGCTCGCAGGTTCAGCTTACGAGGATCTTGGCGCAAATCCCAGAGATCCACCAGCCAGATGATATCTTTCTCTTCATTGTAGAAATAGATAATCTTGAAGTTCTTCATGATGATGGCACCACGATACTTTCTCCATTTCTGCAGTTCAGGCACAAACGGATAACTCTCATGCATCATTTTCAACCGATGCATGATACGAGATATCTGCTCTTGCCATCTCCCAACCGTCTTCTTTCCAAACTCTTCTAATGCAAAAACAAGACATTTCTGAAATTCCTGCATGAAGACCTCATCCTGTCTTACAACCATCCTGGAATCGTTTTACGTAAATGAGCATTAAATTCCTCCCACGACATTCCATAGTTCGGGTCATCCAAGTGCTTGTCTATTTCTGCGCAATGCTCCATCACCTGCTCCAGCGAGCGCCCCATAGGATAGGAATCAGTGTCGTAAGCCTCATCCCATGATACTGATGATGCAGATGATACTGATGATGCTGCCGAACGATAGGCAGGCGATGGCTCACAGACCTTATCCCCTACTATCTCCGATTCCTCGATATGATATTTCTTTTCCTCCATATTTCTTTCGCTTTTAAAGTTCCACGTTACTTATTGGTGCAAAAATACGAAGAAAGATTGGAACTCGCAAGAAATCTACAAGAAAATAGCTTTTTCTGCATCAAAAAAGAAGCATTTCTCAGGAATATTTTATAGCTTTGCACACATAGAAGAAAATGTCGTTCTGATTAAAACCGATCGTTATGAAAGTATATTGGGATAAGACTGCTGTAATAGGTTTGGTGGGGTTTACGATCTCACTCTTGCTGATACTATGCTTTATGGACAGTCTCAGCCACCCATTGGTGGGGATATTCCTCTGCCTGTTTGGCATCTTACTCTGCGGAATATATGGTGCTCTGCAAAAAGCAGGAAGCCCCGGAAGAAAGAAAAAGAAGGAGAAAGAAAAAGAGAACGAGAAGGAGAATAAGATAAGTAGTTTCTATGCCTTCAGCGTGCTTTTCTGCCTGGTGGTCAGCATTTTCAGTCTTGTTATCGGACTCATCCTAGCCTTTATCGGCAACGGAGAAGCCAGCTATATCTGTGCAGCCATCTTTGGGGTATCATTCGCAGCTTTCCTTCTCGGTTCGTGGTGGAAAACCACCAGCATAGCCTCCAAAGCCGATTGGAGCGACTGGGGGTGGTTATAGAAGTATCATAAAATCACCTGTGCTTGTTAAACCAAACACAGATGATTGTATGACAGAATCACACTTCAATTCACTCCAACACACTCGTTTACAGAAACAAAGGTAACTTAATATTATTATTCTATATTAGATACCTACTATAAGGTAATGATTTTATATATTTTTCCATCCATTCCCAATCTGGCACACCATTTGCTTGAACGGGAAGTTTTATCATACTACCAGGCATACGAGCAGGTCTCCACTTTCTTCCATAAGCCCATCTATATCTGTCCTTTTCTATAAGTGTACAAAGAAATAATGCAATATAAACATTCATCGTATACCCCTTTAAATAGAGCGGATTTACATCATGTGTGCAGGTGAATTTATATGGCTGATAAAACGCATAACCAATAGAACCATTATTAGATACTGTGATACCATTAGCTTCAAAGACTTTCTCTTCTAAAGGTGCATTCACCCCTTCACCAGTCTTTGAAGTTTCTATAATTGTTTCTAGATCACACCTTGAAGTTATACCATTATTTGAGTCTGTAGCTCCTATAAACGGATATTCTCCATATTCTTTGTGGTCTGGTTTCTTATTATAAAAACCCTTGCGTATATCAAAAATTTCATCAAATCTAAACCATTTCCATTTTGCGACCGTTAATTCAACATTATGCTTATATAATGGAGATTTATCAAGACAACCATCCCATAGCTCCTTATATTTCAAATGCGAATGTTTAATTATACTTTGAATATAACTATCCATATACCCCCAATCAGGCGTGCCGCATTTTTGTGGGAGAAGTATCTTAGAATCAAGCATTAACTCTTTATCCCATTTTCTACCATAATTATAACGATACTTCTCTTTTTCTATCAAAACTAATAGAAACATTGCTATATTTTTGTTCAGCTCATATTCTTTAAGACTCAACACATTTACATCATCAGAAGCCCAAAAAGCGTTCTTCTGATAAAACGCTCTAGCTATAGATCCATTGTAGCTAACAGTTATCTTATTTCCTGTAAAGCAATACTCATCATTGCCAATTTTATTGGTAACACCATTATTTGAATCCGTTGCTCCAATAAAATTTATATTGCCTTTTTTCATATCAGCTTTGGTCAATCGCTTACCTTTTTCTATATTGAATATGTCAGAATATCTAAACCATTTCCAATTATTTGTTTTCATGTTTATTCTTCGTTTTGAATCAAAAAAGCAGTATATGCTTTTATTTTTGAAATGAAATCATTTTCTGTCAACGTACTATAATCGGTCTCCATATAAGCTTCAGCACACCATTCGTCATCGACACCTATTTCTTGACGAGCTGATAAACCTGGTACAACATCATTATTATAATAGGCTGACAATAATCGTTCTTTTAATGCCAAATATCTATTTTTCACATCGATACGTCCCAAATGTTTACGTTTTTCAAAACCATCATCTTTGAAATAGCCGAACCATGTTTTTCGATTTTTATTCGACTTATTAGCTTCAAAAATCATTATACATGTGACAACACCTACGGGGTAGAATAAATCATCAGGCATAGAAATCACAGCTTTTAAATGATGCTTTGCAAGGATTCTTGCCCGCACCTGTTTTAAATCCTTATCATTCTTTGTTGCACAACTCATCTGTACAATTGCAACAACACGTCCGTTGGCTTTTTTGTCTAATACGTTTAAAGCATGCTCTACAAATTTCATTTGCCCTGTAGTACCAACATCGTAAGGTGGATTCAAAAAGGCAACAGTAGGCTTATGATTCTCTTCTATACTCTTTGCATAATGAAAACAGTCACCATTATAAATATTAGACTTGCCATCACCTCTAAAACGCATGCTCGAACATGCATAAGTAAATATATCAGAACGCAACTCACATCCACATATCTGTAGCTTTCTAACCTGTTCTCTCTTACTAATATCATTGCCAGCCAATCTAAATAATCGTTGCATTGCAGCAACTAGGAATCCACCAGTACCACAGCAAGGATCATATACAATATCATTAATATTTAACTCTGCCAAATCACAAAACAATTCGGTAATGTGTGAAGGAGTCAAGACTAAGCCTGACTTTTGTTCACTTGCAGCATATCGAATAAACTCTATATAAAAACGGCCTAACACATCATACCCAATATTAGGATGAGCAATGAGAGGATAAACATACTTCTTTAAATAATGAATAAAATTTTTCAACACTTCAAGAGTAAATTCATCACTCTTTTTTTTCTTGTTTTTAATTTTCTCATCACGAAAAATTGGCTCATTCAATAAATTTTCAAATTCACGCATCAAAACAGTCTTACTTCTGACCATATCTGATTCCGAGTCTAGAACAGAATTAATTGCAGAAAGAAGTGTCTGTCCCAACTCATTACTGGTTATTTCTTGCTTATAATTATTCTTAAAACGATCATCTATCAAAGCTAATAATATAGCACTAATCATTGTACAACGTTTGTACTCTGGTATCGAATAGTTATTAAACTCTTCATTCAAATAACTTGCCTTATATGCTATATCACGAGTATAAAAGTCACTAATAAAGAACTGATCATCAAAAACTTGCATATAATCATCAATACCAAGTAACTTTTTATCTTCCAACTCGATGTATTCGGAAGCCCCCATCTTCCAATAAAAATGACTAACCTGCAGTTCGAGTTCAGTCTGTCCACTTACAGCAATAGCAATCACATTATAATCTTTGGACAAAGCTTTTGCATAATGCAAAGCTCCATCAACTGCATATTTCACTGCATTATTACGATAAAGACTTACATGGTCTTTACACAAAGCCTTACACTCTACTACAATAATATAACTACTATTTGTAGGAAAAGATAAGATGAACTCTGGACATCCATTTCCCTTACCCTTACCTTTTGATTCACCACGCAACAAATCTTGTATTCGCTTGATACTAGAACGCTGCTCTTCCCATTTAATAGAAGTGAACAAGACATCATTTTTAAAATGATCTCTTACAAATTCTTCTGTAATTCTTTCATTTGCCATAGCATTAAAGCATAAATTATTGTTTTAATGCGCAAGCATGTCATTCTTTAAAACGAAGACTCCACCAAGCACCCATACGCAAGAACGTGGACAGTTCAACTCATCCACGTTCAGAGGTACTTGGCGGAAACCTATGTATACAGACAAGTCGAACGCCCACGTATATCGCAGGCGCTCGCACATTTATTCATGTATACATTCTTTCCACCGCCAAGTTTCCTGAACGTTTATCGAATAAACAGCAAACGCTATTATTTTAAACCCACAAAAACAGACGTCATCACCCTAGGGAGAATCTATCCGTATGCAAAGATACTGCAAAAATAAGAGATTACAAAAATAATCGCCACCTTTTTTATATTATCCCCCATTTTTTCTTGCGAAATCAAAATATTCGTCGTATCTTTGCAGAAAGATTCAGTTACAAAAAGAAGCATTATGGACAAGCAGATCAATGAACTCCTAGAGGTTCTGAAAGAATACCAGGAGCTGGGAATATCTGAGCAGATAGACTATCAGAAGTTCTATCTCTACTCTATCATCACCCACTCTACCGCCATCGAAGGCTCCACCGTGACCGAGATTGAGAACCAGCTTCTCTTCGACGAAGGTATCACGGCTAAAGGCAAACCGATGGTGGAACAACTCATGAACCTCGACCTGAAGAGAGCTTACGAGCAATCCATCAGATGGGCAAGAGAACATAAGCCATTCACAGTGGAAATGCTCAAGAACCTCTCCGCACTGGTAATGAGAAATACGGGCAGCCATTACAGTACATTGATGGGCGAATTCGACTCATCAAAGGGTGACCTGCGCCTTGTTGGCGTTACGGCAGGAGCAGGTGGCCGCTCCTACATGGACTACCGCAAAGTTCCGATGAAACTGGAAGAACTCTGCAACCACATCAACCAGCGGAGAGAAGCGCTCATCAAAAGCCCCAATGCCATAGATGCCTACCTGCTGAGCTTCGATGCCCACAACATTCTCGTTACTATTCACCCATGGGTAGATGGCAACGGCAGAATGTCGCGCCTCATCATGAATCACCTGCAGTTTGAATTCGGACTGGTGCCTGCTAAAATCATCAAAGAAGATAAAGCACAGTATATCAAAGCCCTCAATGAATCGAGAGAAGAAGAGGCAATGGCACCCTTCCAGGAATTCATGCTGAAAGAGCACACGCAAAACCTGAGAAACGAGATTCTTGAATACAGGAAATCTATGGAAGAAGATATTGCAATAGCAGATATCAAAGTGGAGCCGGAAGAAGATGGAAAGGTACAAAAGGAGAAGCAAAAGGTGGACCAGAAAGGTGGACCAGAAATCAAAAAGGTGGACCAGAAAGGTGGACCAGAAACGAGAAATGCCATTTTGCAACTTATCACCAGCAATGGGAATATCACTTCCAGAGAAATCGCTAGCACTCTGAATATCAACAGAAGTGCTATCTCCAAGCATCTCAAGAAGATGCAGGAAGATCATATTATCCGCAGAGAAGGCTCGCAGAAATCAGGCAAATGGGTTATCATATCATAATTCTAAAAGTTACGATTATGGCAAAACAATTAGTAAAGTTCATGAATGAGCGCTTGCAACGAGAAATGGATAAGCTTTGGGAATCTGGCGAAATGAGCAATGAAAAGTTGCAGAAAATGCAGTCAGAACATTTGCGCACGACTTACAAATTAACTGACAAATGATCAATCTCCATTACCATTAAAATGCTATTTTTTCAAGCATAAATCAACCTTATCCTCGAAAAAGTGTATGATTTAACATTTGTTATCATCGAAAAAGTGTATTTTCTGGGATATTTGATGGTTCTGACAATAGAAAAGCAGTTGTTGCCTCTTACCGCAACAACTGCTTTTTCTTTTACAATATCATCAGCTATTCTACTACAATACTTACTGTATTATAACAAAAGCATCCTTCTCCTGCCTACACCTCCTTGATCTCCAGCGTTACTACGTTGCCTCGCCACACCGCCTTCTTGATGCGCTCGTAGAGGGTGGTGAAAAGCGGGTGGCTCTTCAATACATAGCCAGGGGCATGAACCTCGCCCACCAGGATGCTGCCCCTGCCCATCGTAAACGGACCGTTGCCCGGCTGAATCATCGCAACCGACTTGGCGGAAGCATCATCCACCGGAACCAGATACGGCATCTTGCGGTTGAGACGCTTGCACTTGCCAATGCGCACAAGATACTTTCCTGCCGGAAGGCAATCTGCCTCACGCTCCACGGTGCCGCATACCTTCACCAGTTCAATCTCTTCGCCACCAACCTCTTTCACAACTTTGAGTGTGCCCATGATGGTGCCACGCTCACGCAACAAACGATTCACATAAATTTCCATATCTATCTAAATTAAAAAACATAAAAAACATAATGTACATAATAAACGTAATAACAAAAATCATAATTATCAGACACTTACGCTGCTCTGAACCTTGACTTTCGCCTCCTCCAGCATCATCCCTTCACTACGACGCAGCTTGAGATAATACTCACTCAAATCCTTGCAACCTTCGGGCAGCTGATGGTAAACCAAACTGGGCAATGCTTTCTTCAGCTCAAAGTAAAGACTCAATCCTGCTTCGTCCTGATCAGGGAAGATGTGAAGATTTCTTCCGGCAAGAAGCCCTTGAAAGCGGCGGTCGAAAAGCGTGGCACTGGGGATGGCTATGGCATGAATGCCAAGGGTCAATGCTGTCCAGCAATCAGATGGTCCCTCGGTGATGAGCAGCGGTTCATCAGGAGGATAATCCTTCAACCGGTCGAGCCCATATATCATGCGATGACTGCCTGGTGCAAACTTGAATCGGGGAATCTCCTTCGGCTTTGCTTCATCAAGAGATGCCTTATTCATATCGAATGATGATTCTGGCCTCTTCTTTCCCAGATAGCGGCTCTGCACGGAAACCAGTCTTCCCTCCTGGTCGAAATAAGGGAAGATGAGCGACGGACCGTCAAACACTCCGCACCCCACTCTCGCCATGCATACGCTTTGCTCCGTGCTCACTATCTGGCAGACCTTCAAAGCCTCCGGACTAAGCAACCGCTCCTCGAAGAGGAATCTCTGTCCCGATTCAGATAGATGCATCTGCCGGAACATCTGCTGATAAAACTCCACATCTACGGATGATGAGGCAACATGCCCATGCGAAACATGGGTTTCTGCAAAATGCGCTCTCAGGGAAGCTATTCTTCTATCTGATGCCGTAAGTACCTTTTTCACATCTTTGCAATGAGTATCTCTGTGCTCATCGGCGATATACACATCAAAATGATCTGCCAGCCAATGACAAGCCTCGCTGAATCCCAGGTTCAGTCGCTCTCTCACCAGTGCGATGGTATCGGCAGAGAATCCGCAGCTATAGCAGTGGCAGGTGTTCTTCTTTACATTGAAGGCGAGGCTCGGATGATGATCATCGTGGTGGATGCAGAGGGCTCGCTTGTTGCGAAGCCCCATGCCCAGAAGATCAGCCACCTGCAAGATGTCGAGCTCGCGAAGTTTCTGAATATCAAACTTATTAATCATAATCTATAATTTAATGATTAGACAATTAAATACTAACAAATGAATATATTCCCTATAATATTTTCACTTCTTACCAGTTTTTCTGAAGATATTCTTATCTTCACCTTTCTGATACTTCTCCACCCACCCCCATCTGCGCCAATTACAGATAATGTTGCGGACAGGAGTTCTAAGTCCCTTCTGCTTCAGAAATTCTTCTAAGAACTTACGTGAAAACTCCATTGGCAATTCACTGAAATAATCTGTAGTATGATAGGGTTCCCCATCTCCTTCTGCAGAAATGTCCTCAAAAGACTTTCCCCATCGTTGCAGCATATTATTAAGAATTCTGTCTGCACAGGACAGATAGGTCTGCTTGACCAGACGATGGATTTCCTTTTCATCCTTCTTCCCTTCAACCTGGTAAAGCATCTGCATAAGAGCCGCAATCCGAAATGCGGAAACAGAACTTCGCTTATAGAACACATCCATAGATTTAGACATCGTGCGCACCACTTCCTTTCGGCACTCGTCACACCATTTCACTATAGTCTTGTCGAGCCAATTCATATCCAGTTCAATCTCTTCATGCATAGTTCCATCACTATTGTAACACAAGGCCATCAACTTCTCCAACGTCGTTTCCAAGCTGGCTTTCTGACTATCATTGAGGGCAGAAAACTGTGGCGGATTACTACCCAAATGACTATCCAAGGCACAGAATATAGTGCGGGTAACCGAGCCACCCTCTATAGCTGCCTTATTCATATAGCGTGACACAGCACTTCGGGTACCACAAAACACAAAAGAAAGCAAAGCATCTACCACCGCACTGTAACTGGATTCACTTACGTAATCCTGTCCATAGAAACTACCTAAATCATAAGCAGTCTTGATAATCTGCGAAAGGTCAGAAAACTGCCGTTTTGCCGATTGTACTATGGCAGAGATTTCATCGGCAAACTCAAAGTGCGTCTTTGGTACCCCGTAGAGCTTTACGGAAGCATCACATCGTTTGATAAACATCGTAACGGACACCGTCTCCGGAAAAATGGTGACATCCGTCTTTGGTTCAGGCGGCAGTTTACCATCCTTTTTACCCTGTCTGCGCTTCATCGCTGCATACTCCTGTTCCTTGGCTCTCATCTCTCGGTCTCGTTCTATAAAAGGACGCATCAAGGTTCTCATGATATATCTGGCAAATGACTTTCCGCTCGACTGCTCACCCTCTATAATGACCTGCAAGACAATGGCTGAGCGTTCACCATCATTGTCATATACATATTGCAGACGTACCCGGGTGAGATACACGCTGAGCATACTCGCAGCCACCACAAGCACCGGAAATTTGAGTTCGGCAGGAGCTGTCTGCATCCACTCTCTGATGCCTGAAGGATAATCCTTGTCTGCAATGAGTGAATGAATAGGCATCGTAACCACATTGTTGATTCCGCCCTTGGTTACCTGGGGCTTTGCCGCAGAATTTATCTGAGATGCCTCCTGCGGAATTTGAGTTTTTTTCTCTGTCATAACTCGCTAATACTTTGTTATTTTCTGCCGCAAAAGTAATAAAGAATTCGGGAACAAACAGCTTGTGACCTTTGTGAATATCACATCTTTCACAAGATCATACTAGCCCAAAACTAACTAATGGCTAGTATATAAAGGGAAATGAAAAAGGATAAAAAAAAATCTTGTGAAAAACACGGATAACCGTTTTTTTCACAAGATTCATATTTTCGCCAACATAAATTGCCGCAATCATGGAAAGCTGTTTCCTGCAATCATGGAAAGCTGTTTTCTGCAATCATGGAAATGAATACAGAAATCCTCATCTATTGATCTGGCTGGGGATGCTCTTGCTGATATTTTCTCATAAAACTCTTGACCAGACACTCTTCATCGACCTCAACCATAGACTTGAGCATATTGCCGATGTGAGTAACCATCGTCCTTTCTGCCTTCACTTTGCATTCTATATGGCAATCATCCACCAGAAACCTATAATAAGGAGCTCCAGAATCAGAGAGTACCATCCTCAAATCCTCCTTCCAGTACTTTCTGAAGGCTACCAGCATACGTACCACTTTGTTGTTTTTACTGGAATCCAACTTCTCTTCATTCAGTTTCATTTCTTCCAGAAAAGCTAAAAATGCTTCCTTCCAATAAACAGTAACCGACAGGTCGGGCTTCTTGTTATCCCCCCTGCTGGCAAAAAGTACGATTTTGGCATTCGCTTTTTCTCTGCCATTTGCCGACACATTACTTTTAAGCCGTCCAAAATCATCAGTAAATGAAGCCATAGAACCACTGGTCATATAACTTATCACCCAGTTTTTCAACTTATCCTTATGGTACTGATAATATTCGTGATTGGTAATTCTGAGGTCCAGTTCTTCCCACTGAGGATAACAATCATCCAGCAGAAAAGCAATCTTCAGTGTACACCGATAATAGAGTCTCGATCCCGGAACATCATCATCAATCAATTTTCTAAGACATAAGTTGATCAGGCAAAGAGTGGTAACAGTCATCTCGTCGAGTACATAGTCATCATTTCCATGACATCCCCCCGCCTGATTCATAATACGTTCACGAATATCCGTCCATGCCTCCTGAATTCTGAATTCCAGATCCACCTCCTTCAAATGAGCAGAAATCATATCAAGCCATCCTACGATGATTTCAAAAAAATCCAATGGCATCAATCGCAGAGTGCTTCTTGTACCCGCATATTTATTGCAAATCTGCCCCACGAGACCATAGAGTTCATTGTCGCCATATACCTCGCGGAGCTTCATTCGCCTCTCTACGTCATCATTCTTCTGCATGGTCAATCTCTTCTATATCTTTCATATCCTGGTATATTTTTTCAAACCACTCCTGCAGCTTTCCCATACGCAGATCCTGAGGAGGTAGCGGCTTTTCCGATCCCTCTTCCATTTCGCCCACTATATAACCAGGCAGTGTATAACGTGCGGCTTCGACCTGCGAAGAAGACAGGACTTTGCCATTTTTCAACTTGGCACAGACTTCGAAGGAATTCTGCAAAGCCACATTCACGAATCTGCCAAATAATCGTTCTGCCACATCTATATCCGCACAATGGCCGTCCTTATATCCGAAATTCACCCCACTCTCACTCGCACTGATAGCCTTTCGGGTCTTGGCAATGTAACGCATGGCAATCCATGCTTCATCATCCTGCAGAAACACAGGTGCCATATCAGGATTCTTCACCCTAAGATACATATCCTTGATATCTCCACCATCTTGGCTGCATGCCATTCTCAATCTGCTCCAAAAATGCTTTGCCAGAAGCATAGGCTCGATGGAGATGGTATATTGAAAATCCGGATCGTCCTTAGCCTTATCTATAAAAACCTGATTGAAATAGCTAGCTAATCCCTTACGCGTAACTTCGGGCGCGGCAAATCTGTCATTCTTCTGTATGGCAATGAAGATAGCATCATCGTGACTGCAATCAAACAAGATATTAATGAACGGATAGTCGTTGTCGGTCTTCTTTACGTGGGTAACTTCCTCATTAAGTGGAATCAGAGATTCACGCTCTACCTTGGTATAGGCAAGCCATTTCTGCGAATCCTTCACTGCTGTTTCATCAGGCTGCACGGGTTTGTGACTTCCTGTCTCATAATGAATATCGCTGTTGATAGCATCAAAAACACAACTCACCAACTTCTTAAGTTTAGCCTTAGAAAGCTTGCCGGGTATCAGCCCCTCCATATAAGGAGCAAAAGTCAACTTATATATGCTATAAGTCATAACAGGTAAATCTGTTACCATACTGGTTATATATTTTTTAAGTTTAACTATAAAACAGAAAAATACAGTCTTCCTCAAGGGCGAAAAAGTATTTCCTTTTTTTCTTTACAAAAGTACTAATTTATTTTTAAATCACCAAGGAAATTGTACGATATTTGCTAAAAAAGAAATAATAAACATTTTCCATCACGTAATAATACCCAAATGTGAATGTGAATGTGAATTTGAAATGCAAAACACTGCAAAGGTTACTAATAAAAAAGAATTATGGAGTAAGATGGACATACTAGGCCTCGCGCGTACATTATTATATTAGGGTTTTATACTTTATGCTTTCTCTATAGCAATATTCAATTACTATTTGAAATACATTTCAAATTCACATTCACATTCACACTTTCAACAGAATCTTAAGACTAAGGTTTCAATCATCTCCCCCTCCTCGCCCCTTTTCCTGCGTCGCCACGTAGCAATTCCTGCGTCGGGACGTAATATTTCCTGCGTCGCGACGCAGGAAATGGCAGCTCTATCGAAGGGGATTTCATGCCTCACATCACAACTGCCGGGACAAGCCGATTCAAATGCCGGGACAACTATTGCATTTCGCCCAAAAATGTTGTATTTTTGCATCGTCAATGAAACTCATTGATGGGGCTCGCTGCCGGGCAGGATGCCGCGGAACTGCAGGAGGGGGAAGCCCGATACAGAAACTGGATTATTCACTAAAAAGAAAGGAATGAACAAAAATGAAAAAGGAAACTTGGAAATCAATTCTGCAGATCATCGTGACTGTACTCACTGCACTCTGCACATCACTCGGAGTTACGAGCTGCATGTAGTGCTCGAATTTTTCACGATATCGAGCTAGACTGAAACTGAATTAACCACTAAATTCGAGTCAGGCAAAACTGAATCAGCCACAGAAATCGAGTTTATTGAAATTTAAATTATTCACTTTAAAAACTGTTTGAATTATGGGTATCAAAGTAAAAGCTATTGAGCGCAACGTCGCTTTTGAGAAGGGTAAGCAGAAGTGGGCATACGTTATGCAGGCAGACCTCTACGGTCAGCTTACCCAGAGTAAGGTTATCGAGGAAGCTGCCGTGCGCAGCGGACTCGCCAAGCAGGTGATCAACGCCGCCTGGGGTGCCATCGGAGCAGTCATCACCGCATGGGCCACCGAGGGTCACTCCGTGGCTGTACCGGGACTCGGCTCCCTCCGATTCGGTCTGAATTCTACCGCCGTGGAGGATGTCAACAAGGTGAGCAGCTCGCTCATCAACCGCCGCTACATCATCTTCGTGCCTAACGCCGACATCAAGGAGGAGCTCGCCAAGACCAGCGTCAACATCACCTGCTACGACCGCAACGGCAAGATCGTGAAACAGGTTACCTCTGCCGACAAGAACGACACCGGGGAGGATGACAACAAGGATAACACCAACCAGGGAGGAGGTACTTCGCAGGGCGGTGGAACTTCGCAGGAAGGTGGCGGAACCAACCAGGGAGGTGATTCCAGCCAGGGTGGCGGCACTACCGAAGGCGGAGGAGGTGACGACAACGTAAGTCTCTAAAAACAACGTAGAGCTCTAAAAACATCAAGGTGTGCCAGATCACAAGGAAGTGAATCTGGCGCACCTTCTTTTTTTTATCTTTTTCTCCTTAAAAATGGTCTTTTTGGAAAAACCTCATTATTTATTAAAGTTTTTTTCGTAACTTTGCACGCGAAATCAATAGCCTGGAATATCAAACAGGCTAGAATATCAGATAGACTAGAATATGAATATGTATTTTAAATAAGGTATAAGATATGAAATCTCACATTAAAATGTATCTACTTGTCTGTATCGCCGCCCTGCTCCTTACGGGCTGCGATACCGTATTCGATGTTCACCCTTACGATGTTCGCGTAAAGGGCGAAACCAATCTGAATGCCAAGAACATACAGAAGATAGAGCAGACGGTGAAGAGCAAGGATACCATCCGGTTTGCCGTGATCAGCGACAGCCACCAGTGGCTCGACGACCTCGTGGATGCCGTAAATGATATCAACAGCCGCCAAGACAGCATCGACTTCGTAATCCACTGCGGCGACATCTCCGACTTCGGCGCTACCCGCGAAATGAAGTGGACACGAGAAAGAATGCTGAAACTCAAGATGCCTTCGGTGGTGCTGCTGGGCAACCACGACTGTCTGGGCACGGGCAACCAGACCTATGAGGCCATCTACGGCAATCCCGACTTCAGCTTCATCGCCGGAAAGGTGAAGTTCGTTTGCCTCAACACCAATGCCATCGAGTATGACTACTCCCGTCCGGTGCCCAACTTCGACTTCATGGAGGCTGAACGCTCTGCCGATTCGCTCGACTTCGACCGCACCGTGGTATGCATGCATGCACCTCCCTACTCAGAGCAGTTTAACAACAACGTAGCGAAGGTATTCAATTATTACATCCACGAGTTCCCTCGCCTGCTGTTCTGCCTGGACGGTCACGGTCATCATACCAAGACGGAAGACCTCTACAACAACGGCACCCTGTTCTATATGGCAAGCAGCGTACACTTCCGTCAATATTACATTTTCACCATCACACCAAAGGATTATCATGTTGAAGTCATCGATTTTTAAGTTCAGTATATGGGCGATCCTCCTGCTATCGGCAGGCAATGCGGCAAACGCTACGGAAATCGCCGTTGAGGAGGGGTTAGGAAAGGAGAGTTCAGAAGAAGATTCACTCACCCGATACGACAGGCGCATCCTCCGCTATCGCAAACACTGGGATGTGCTGATGCCTACGCAGAGCGTGATACAGACCTGCGGCAACATGGGTATCATCTCGCTGGGTATCGGATGGGACTACGGCAAGCGAAGCCAGTGGGAGACGCATCTGCTCTTCGGCATCGTTCCGAAATATGATTCGGATGAAGTAAAAATGACAATCACGCTGAAGGAGAACTTCATTCCCTGGCGAAAGGACTGGGGAAAGGGATGGCAGTTTGAACCCCTGGAGTGCACGCTGTACCTGAACACGGTGTTGGGGCACGATTTCTGGACAAAGCAGCCTACCAAGTACGAGAGCGGATATTATCCCTTCTCTACCCGAATCCGCCCGAATCTGGGATTTGGCGAACGGTTTACGTATCAGATTCCGAACAACAGGCGCAAGCGCGTGAAGAGCCTCACGCTCTTCTATGAGTTGAGTACGAATGATATCTATTTCATGCGATTCTACCGCAACGGCAATGCCGGTTTCTGGGATGTCTTCGGACTGTCGTTTGGCGCAAAAATGCAGATACTCTAAGTTTATTTTAAAAGAAAAAATGGAAACAGAAGAGATTATTCATAAGCTGGAGGCGAAGGGCATCAAGCCCACCTCCAACCGCATACTGGTGCTGAAGACTCTGGTGAATGAGCAGAATCCGCTGAGTCTGAAGGATTTGGAGCAGAAGATGGTGTCGATGGATAAGTCGAGCATCTTCCGCACGCTGACGCTCTTTCTGGAGCATGATGCCGTTCATGCCTTCGAGGATGGAAGGGGGATATTGAACTACGAAGTGTGTGAGGAGGAAGGAGAGTGTGACCATCATGATGGTCATATTCATTTCTACTGCGAATCATGCCACCGTTCGTTCTGCATGGAGGACATCCATATTCCGAGCTTCGAATTGCCGGAAGGATTCTATCCCCACTCCGTCTCCTTCGTCATCAAGGGGGAATGCCCTGAATGCAGGAAGAGGCTTCGCTGAAAGCAATGCCTATTCCAAAAGAAGAGGCTTCGCTGAAAGAGGGTGTGTCATAAGCCACATCCCATACGCCCTGAAAGGGCAGAAGCTCCTAGCCCAGGGCAACGCCCTGGGTTTTAGAATAAACACAGCAAAGTCGCCCTGAAAGGGCAAAAGCTTTGTATATTGCTCAATATTTTAAAGCTTTTGCCCTTACAGGGCGACGGGTTTGCGTTCATAATTACCCAGGGCGAT
>ENA-OVAL01000097-OVAL01000097.1-human-gut-metagenome-genome-assembly--contig:-NODE-97-length-22280-cov-18.708076_pt1 | contig 22280 bp, 18 predicted proteins | sample MGYA00242095_ERZ508980 | MGnify/ENA primary metagenome ERZ508980 (study PRJEB26280, sample SAMEA2531411) | human gut metagenome | biome: human gut; feature: human-associated habitat; material: faeces... | reverse complement strand
TATTATACCCAGGGCGATGCCCTGGGCTAAGAGCTTTTGGGCTTTCAGCCCGTTTCAACCGTTCTGTTAGATTCTTTTCAGCTCCCCTCCTTCTTTATTCCTACCTTATTCCCGACAGCAGAGCACCGGTCTATTTCTTCGGAACGAAAGTCTCCCAGGTCTGATCATCGTAGAAGATGCGGATCTCGGTAATCTTTCTTTGCGGTTTGTCCACATATTTAACCGCAGCATTGGCGATATTTTTAGGTGTCCTTTTTACACCGTGTGTTTGAGGCTGGTCAAAGAGCGATGGAGAAGTAGGGGAGTCGGATCCCTCGCTGCCCCCGAAATCCAGGGTAGGCTCCACCACGCCGCCAGCGCCACCTATGCCCCCATGGCTTCCGCCCATGCCTGCTGCCGAAGCACCTGTACCAGCCACGCCTACAGCGTCTCCATACATATCGAGCGAATCATCGTCCGCTCCGTTTTCACCTCTGGCTGAAGCACCCGCCTGGGCACCTTCCACCTTATTAATATACATAGGAGGAGTACCATAAAGCAACCACTCAAGGTTCACCTGAGGCAACTTTTTCTTGATTGCATCCACGATGTCGAGCGATGGTTTTGTGCGATCATTGAAGATGCTGCTCAGGGTCGCTGTCGACTTTCCGATGAGCTGCGCGAAGTTCTGTTGGTTGAGGTGTTGGTCCTCCATGATCTGTCTAATTCTGTCTTTCATCACTATGTCTGAATTTGATTTTTTACGATGTTTTATTTCCGAACAGGGCCGTTTTTGGCCCATTTTTCTTAGATTTTACAAAGATAAAGCAAAAATTTGGTTTTACCAAACTTTTCGGGAAAAATTTTGTTTTTTAAACTTTAGGTTTGTATTTACAAATTTAAACTTCCAATCTTTACTTTCTTAGTTTTATGGTTTAGATTTACAAATCTAACTTTAGCAATCTAAAGCTTTTACAATGATATGCTTTACTTAAAACTCTTATTTCACTGAGTTTCAAAGCCTTCATTCCCTATAAATAGGCATTTCAGCCACTTTTATGCATCTTTCTTGTGACAAATGCAAAATCGCAACCTTACTCAAAACAACAGAAATCTATAAATCACTGGGTTTCAATACGTTTTCGTTTCAATAATTCGATTGTATATTTATACATTCATATTTCAAAACCGCCCGATTTACATTTACGTTTATAAATTCACCCTCTTTTTTCTCCGATTTAGTTTTCTTTAGTTTAGATTCATAAATATAAAGAGCGATTTACAAAATACACATTTACATCAATAAATTACAGAAACATAAACCTTAATAAATGCAAACACTAAAAAAAGAGAGTCTGAGGATGGCAATTTTTTCCATTTTGAGCGTTTTCAAGCCCGTTGGTCGGGTTTTGCTCAAAAATGCGAGTATTGAAGGGGGTTATTTTCGTTAACTAGCTGATATTCATTATAGTTAACTGCGATTTCAGCGAAAACTGAAAAATGACCATCTAGATGAGAAATCCATCCAAACGAGAGATTCCCCACGAGAAAAACAAAAAAAATAGCGCCCGTTTTCCCGATAACGAACGCTATTTTCACCACTTTCAGGAAGCTAAACGCCCTCCCCGATTCCAGATCATTTCATTTCTCCGACAAGACGAAGGAGGAGTAAAAATCAACCTCTCTCCCACCCTCGCCCATCGACGGATTTTTGGAGCCGGAAAGCAGCCTAATGGAGGATGAAAAAGATGAGTTCTCTCATCAATTCGCCTGCCGAAGTAAACGGATTATCGATGCCCTTGCTCTTCGCATCCACCTCTTTCAGTTTCTCGATTATCTGCATCACTTTCACTCCGGAATAGTTTCTCATTCCCATCGTATAATCGCGCACCGCCCAGGTCCCGCGCAAATCCAGGAATTTTGCAAGCTCATTTTCGTTCTGCTTATTCGGAGCATAATAGGCTATCATCAGATTCTGGAAATAACTGAAGAGCAACGGGAGGAGCGCATAGAGCGAACCCGACTTCGGGTTGCTGTCAAAATAGTTTATTATCTGATTTGCCTTAAAAACATCACGCTGGATGATGGCGCTGCGAAGTTCGAAAGCATTGAAGTCCTTGCTCACTCCTATTTCACGTTCCACCACAGCCGGAGTCACCCGTCGGTCGGAGTCAGGAAGAGAGATGAGCAGCTTGTCGAGTTCGGAGGTGAGGCGATGAAGATCGGCTCCGATATGATCTGCCACCATCTGCACCGCCTTCGGTTCGATGGTTGCCTTGCGAGCCTTGAGATAGGTTTCGATGAAACCCGGAAGCTGACGGTCGTAGAGCTTCTTGCTCTCGAACACCACTCCCACCTGTTCGGCTCTCGGGATGAACTTCTTTCTGCGGTCGATACTGCCGTTTTTGTTGCAGATGACGAGAACGGTGGATTTCACCGGTTTCTCGAGATACTTTTCCAGGGCATCCAGACTCTTCAGATTCTGTGCTTCTTTTACAATCACCACTCTGAATTCCGCCATCATCGGATATCCCTTACACTGATCCACCACCTGCACCGCCGTAGTATCCGCCCCGAAAAGCACGGTCTGGTTGAAGTCCCGCTCTTCCGGCTGGAGCACGTTTTCGGCGATATAATCGCAGATCTTGTCTATATAGAAAGGTTCGTCGCCCATCAGAACATACACGGGCGCAAACTTCCGAGCCTTCAGATCTTTCATGATCGACTCGTAACTTATTGCATTTTTCTTTTCTGCCATTGATTTATTTTTTGTATCTTTGCACTGTGATTCCAGCCTGCCATTCATCTGTCTGCACAGAGAATCCAGCCTGCAATCCATTTGCAAAGGTACAAAAATAAATCGAACTATATATATAATAAGGTATAAAAAATGATTCGCTTGAACTTACCAACCTTCGAAATGAAGGTTTCGGGCACCAAACAACAGCCCAAGATACTGGATGTGCTGCGCAGGAAATACGTAGCCATCACGCCCGAAGAATGGGTGCGCCAGCACTTCGTACACTATCTCATCGAGCACAAGGGCTACCCTGCCTCGCTGCTCGCCAACGAGATCCAGCTGAAATGCGGCGACAAGGTGCTGCGTGCCGACAGCGTGCTCTACAGCCGCGAACTCCGCCCCAGGATGATTATCGAATACAAGGCGCCGCATATCCCCATCACGCAGAAGGTATTCGACCAGATTTCGGTATATAATCTCCTGCTCCACGTAGATTACCTGGTGGTGAGCAACGGACTGGAGCACTACATCTGCCGGATGGATTACGACGATAAAAAATATTTATTCCTCGAAGAGATTCCCGACTATTCTGATTTATTGACAATATAGAAAAATCAGGCAGACAGACCGCCAGTCGGCTCCTCTCCCATTTTTCCATCATCATCCCCAAAACGCCCCATTTATCCCCCTCCAAAATTTGCGTATTTCCGGCCAATCGTACAGACGCTCAGAAATACGCAAATTTTGAAGGGCTTTTTTAGCCGCCATTTCAGTTATTTTTTAATAAAAATCGGCGCAAGATTTTGCATTCTACCTATTTATTATTACCTTTGCAGCAATTTAAATATAAAAAAGGTAATGGCAAAAGAAAATATAAAGATAGCCGTAGCCGGAACAGGCTATGTAGGATTGAGCATCGCCACGCTGCTGAGCCAGCACCACGAGGTGGTGGCTGTGGATGTGGTTCCCGAAAAGGTGGAACTCATCAACCACCGCCGCTCGCCTATCCAGGACGAATACATCGAGAAATACCTGGCAGAGAAAGAGCTCAACCTCAAGGCTACTACCGATGCAGCCGAAGCCTACAAGGACGCTGACTTCGTGGTAATCGCCACGCCAACCAACTACGACCCCGTGAAGAACTACTTCGATACATCGCATGTAGAAGAGGTCATCCAGCTGGTCAAGGAGGTGAACCCCGATGCCATCATGGTTATCAAGAGCACCATCCCAGTGGGCTACACCGAGAACATACGCCGGAAGATGGGCAGCGAGAACATCATCTTCGCCCCGGAATTCCTGCGCGAGAGCAAGGCGCTCTACGACAATCTCTACCCTAGCCGCATCATCGTGGGCAGACCGGCAGGAGATGAGCGACTCGACCAGGCGGCGCATCTCTTCGCAGAACTCCTGCAGGAGGGAGCCATCAAGGAGAACATCGACACCCTCTTCATGGGACTCACAGAGGCAGAGGCAGTGAAACTCTTCGCCAACACCTACCTGGCGCTCCGGGTAAGCTACTTCAACGAGCTGGACACATACGCCGAAATGAAGGGACTCGACACCCAGGCCATCATATCGGGTGTGGGACTGGACCCTCGCATCGGCACCTTCTACAATAATCCATCGTTCGGATATGGCGGCTACTGTCTGCCGAAGGATACCAAGCAGCTGCTGGCAAACTATGCCGACGTGCCCGAGAATCTGATCCAGGCCATCGTAGAGAGCAACCGCACCCGCAAGGATTTCATCGCCGACCGAGTGCTCCACATGGCAGGCTACTACGATTACGCCAACCAGAACAACTACCGCGAGGAGGAAGAGAAGCCTTGCACCATCGGAGTGTATCGCCTCACGATGAAGAGCAACAGCGACAATTTCCGCCAGAGCAGCATCCAGGGCGTGATGAAGCGCATCAAGGCGAAGGGTGCCCAGGTTATCATCTACGAACCTACGCTGAAGAGCGGAACCACCTTCTTTGGCAGCCGCGTGGTAAACGACCTGGAGGATTTCAAGAAGCAGAGTCAGGCGATCATCGCCAACAGATACGATAAATGCCTCGACGATGTGAAGGAAAAAGTCTATACCCGGGATATCTTCCGAAGAGACTAGGGAGAACGCCCTGAAAGGGAGTCTGATGAGCCTAATGGGATTCAGAGAACGCCCTGAAAGGGCAAAAGCTCCTAGCCCAGGGCACCGCCCTGGGTAAATAGGCAAGCAAGCCTGTCGCCCTGAAAGGGCAAAAGCTTTAAGAATATTGCAAATAACAATTAAAAAAAAAGATAAAAATGGCAAAGTTAGTAATCAATTCCTATGAGGATTTTGCATCTCACCTCGGTGAGAAATTAGGTGAATCAGACTGGTTGCAGATCGACCAGGACCGTATCAACAAGTTTGCAGACGCAACCCTCGACCCACAGTGGATTCACGTAGATGTAGAGCGCGCCAAGGTAGAAAGCCCTTACCACAGCACCATCGCTCACGGCTACCTCACCCTCTCTGTACTGCCTTATCTCTGGCAGCAAATCATCGAGGTAAACAACATCAAAATGCTCGTAAACTATGGTATGGATGAGATGCGTTTCGGTCAGCCGGTCATCACCGGTTCACGTGTTCGCCTCGTGGCAACACTCCATGATATTCAGAATCTCCGTGGTATCTGCAAGACCAGCATCAAGTTTACCATCGAGATAGAAGGCCAGCGCAAGCCAGCACTTTCTGGTATTGCCCAGTTCCTCTACTATTTCGAGAAATAAAAAAGAAACCTCTTATTAATCAGCACTTGCCCCCTTCCGAAGTTGCATGCTTCTTTTCTTAGCATACAGCAGAAGTCGGGGGCTTTTCAACTTGATTATCATTCAGAAAAATCAGTATATATGGCAGCAGGAAAATGGATAGGAGGCTTTCTGGGATTCATCACCGCAGGACCTCTTGGCGCCCTTGCAGGATTCGCCCTCGGATCGCTCTTCGACCATGGGCTAGACGAGGTCAACAAGCCTGGCAGTGAGGGATATAACAACAGAGAATACTCCAACGCCTACGAAGCTTACAGCGGATATGGCAGCGGAGGATATGGAAACGGAAGTTACGGCGGCTACGGTCAGCAGCACGCCTACGAGGGAGAGCGAAATAGTTTTATGTTCTCGCTCCTGGTTCTCGCCTCTTACATCATCAATGCAGATGGCAGGATCATGCATTCAGAGATGGAACTGGTGCGCCGGTTCCTACTCCAGAACTTCGGTATGGCGGCGAAGCAGCAGGGCGAGGAAATCCTCCTCAAGCTCTTCGAGCAGCAGAAGCGCATGGGCATGCAGCAGTATCGCACGGTGATACAGGACAGCTGCCATCAGATACGTGCCAACATGATGTACGAGCAGCGCCTGCAGTTGCTCAACTTCCTCGTGATGATAGCCCAGGCAGACAATGTGGTTTCTCCTGAGGAGGTTCAGGCGCTGAAGGAAGTAGCCCTCCACATGGGGCTGGAAGCATCGGACGTAGATCAGATGCTGGGCATGCATGGCGGCGGTTCATCAGCCACTTCAGCCACTTCGCTGGAAGATGCCTACCGCATCCTCGGCGTCTCCCCCGACGCTTCCAACGATGAGGTGAAGGCAGCCTATCGCAAGATGGCGCTCAAGCATCACCCCGACAAGGTAGCAGCTCTGGGCGAGGATGTTCGCCGTGCCGCCGAGAAGAAATTCCAGGAAATCAACGATGCCAAGGATAAGATCTATAAGGCTAGAGGCATCTAGGAAAAGATTTCAATAAGGAAACTCATATACAGCAAAAGAAACCCATATACAGCAAAAGTGCCGGTAGGATTCACCTATCGGCACTTTTTCAATTCGATGTGTCAAGACATTCAACTTTTTTAGCTTCGATGTGTCAAGCCACGCAGCTCGTCACGCCCAGAGAGGCGGCAATGGCGGTCAAGATAGATATAACTATCTGAAATACAGTTTTCCAGGTTTCTTTCTTCATAGGCATTTTTTTTAGTGATTAATTCCGTTAGGCGTTTCGGCGGATTTGCAATCCGCCGTAAAAAAAAAGTCCTAACCTATTTGGGCTTTGCGGATTTGCAATCCGCATCAAGCAAGATTTACAAACTTACGTTGTCGCCGCCGCTGTCGGTTCCGCCAGTGCCCTGACTGGTACCACCGCTGCCCTGCGATGTTCCGCCGTTATCCTTGTTGGTCTCCCCGCCAGCACCCTGGCTAGTTCCACCACCCGGCGTATTCTCAGTTCCACCACCGTCGTCAGCTCCCGATGTATAATCATCGTATGCCACGATTTTGGTGAGCTTCTTAAGCTCGGCGTTGCTCCAGGTCTTTGTGTTTCTTACAATCAGATGCACGCCCAGCACGCTAGCCGCCGTCACCTTCTCCTTGCTCACCTCGCCACGCGAAGTCATACCGATGGAGAACAGTCCGAGGTCGGAGAAACGAACGCTCTTGCCATCCAGGATTAAATGCTTCAGGCAGTCGAGGGTATCCATCAGCACACCGTGGATGGTGCCTCGGCTGTATGGAGAGTTGTGCTCGGAGATATGAGTCACGAAGTCCTCGAAACTCATCTCACGGTCGCTCACGGCAGTAGCATACCAGAGCTTCTTACCTGCGTTCTCACCCGTCTGAGGGGTACGTGTAATCTTACGATACTTACTAGTTCCTTGTCCCATAATCAATCAGTTTTTAAAGGGTTAATAATTCAATTTTTAATGGTTACTCATTCAGTTTTTTGTCACTCATCCGATTGGCGCCTTATCTCTGAATGACGGTGCAAAGATACGGCTTTTTTCTGGAACCACCAAATTTCAGGGTGTGATAAGGGCCGATTTTCAGCAGCTTTTAATTTGAAACTACGTTAATAATCCTAACTCGTAAGATAGAGAAGAGAGAAATATAGAGTTGCTGGCATAAAAACATAGAGATTCAGTCTAAACTACTATTAAATAATCATTTAACCCATTATAAGGCGTCTGTCATTCTTCCTCGAAATCGTACTCAATTACTCAGTTACTCAATTACTCAGTTTTATTCTGCCCGTATATTTCTTCCTGTTTAGATAGTATATTATATATTTATATATATATAAAAATATATAATATAAAAAATATACTTTCAATTTATAACCAAGTTACAGGTATAGGGGTCTAGAAATAAACTGAGTAATTGAGTAACTGAGTAATTGAGTCAAATCGAGCCAAATCCTAGCTTCGTGTCTGTATCAACTGATAATCTCCGTGTGGCTTCTTCTGATGTAAATAAAACTCTAAATATGACTCTCAAAATACGCTCAAAGATTTGCATATTCCTCTACCGCCATCTGATCTACCGCCATCTGATAAGTAGGTTCACTACCTACTGCTTCTGTGATAACATCCGGCACATATCCACTCGTCACCTCAATTTAACTGGTATTTAATTAAAAATACGTTTATTATTGTTAAAACATTCTAAAACGGGGGGGGGATTTTGTAGCATCTACAAAGTTATATACCTTTGCAATCAGAAATCAGTCTCCAAGTAATATACAAGGGGATTGGTTGAAATATGTTGAGGACCATTTGATAAGTCATAATAGGTTTATATTGGTTTACAACAATGTTTATATTGCTTAATAACAATGTTTTATATTGCTTAAAAACAATGTTTTATATTGCTAAACAACAATACAACAGTAAGATTCCGGGTAACCGGATAAATTGTTAATATAGTAAGTGACAAATGAAAAAGATAGCAGTTTTGCTGTTTGTTATTTTGGGAAATAAAACAGTAGGTTACACACAAGATTTCGCCCTGAAGACGAACGGACTCTACTGGGCGACAACCACACTCAATATGGGCGTGGAGAAGGCAATCAGCAACCAGGTAACCCTGGAAGCAGATGTAGCATACAACCCCTGGACATTCAGGGAAGACAAGAAGATGCACCTTCTCTTGGTGCAGCCAGAAATGAAATACTGGCTGTGCGAAAAGTACGAAGGACATTTCGTAGGTATCCACCTGCATGGTGCTCAATTCTTCGGAGGTTTTGGCAGCAAGCTCTACGATGGCTACTTGGCTGGCGGAGGCGTAACATACGGTTACGATTGGATTCTATCCCCTCACTGGAACCTGGAGGCAGCCATCGGTGTGGGATACGCCCACCTCTGGTACAAGCAAAGCCCTAACTTGCCCTGCATCAAGTGCCAGGAAAAGAAGAACGAGAACTATATCGGTCCTACCAAGGCTGCGCTATCATTAGTCTATATCTTTTAAAAAAAGTGCATCATTTAATCACAAAGAACATTATGGATGATAGAATGAAACTCAAAATTGCATATCTGGCTATTGTTGGCGCAGGCATGGCTCTTCTAATGGCTATGTCTTCATGCGGCAATCAGAATTTAGTAAGTAATAAAAAGATCACATGTACTCCCGATTCCTTTATGCTTATGCCAGATAGCAGCAATCAGGCTGCACTCAACCTTCAGGTTCATATCCCGAAGCATTATTTCTCGAAGAGAAGCCGTCTCTTCGTAATACCTGTATTGACAGACAGCGACAGCATCGTGGCTAAATACAAGCCTATAGTGCTGGATGCGCCAATCTACAGAAGGAAGATGGAACGTAAATGGGTACTCGACAGCATTGATGACCCATACGATTCTATTGCACAGAGAGTTACGAATACCAAAGTAGATTTGTCCGTGTTATATAACGACACCCTCACCCTGCCTGCAAACTTCCATAAGGGAAGCCTCGTGGCAGTGGCTTCTGCCGACGGATGTGGCGAGTGCCGTGCCATCAGCTATACCAAGATAGCCGATGTGTTCCGTCCGGAAATCAAGAAGCAACTGCACCTCAACTGGATGATGCATACCTTCGAGATCAAGCCGAAGATAAGAGAAGGAAAGGGCGTGGCACGACTTGAGTTTGTTATCAATAAATATGATATCAATCTCAAGATGAGCAACAACCAGGCTGAGCTCGACCACATGTTGAGCGATATAGCTCCAGTGCTCAGCGACAGCCTCGCTACCTTTACTTCTTTGGGCATCTATGGTTTGGCGTCAGCCGACGGCCCGCTGAAGTTTAACACCCCACTTTCCCGCAACCGTGCCAACTCAGCCCTGAAGTGGCTGCTTGCGCACATAGAGAATGGCGACAAGGTGAAGAAGATAGCACGTATCGGTTCACGCCCTGAAGGATGGCAGCCAGTATTGGATGCGATGGTGGCCGACGGCGATGCCGACAGCACGATGGTGAAGAACATCCTGACCCGATATGCCAACTTCAACGATGATGTGCAGGAGCGCTATATCCGCCGCCTGCCTATCTGGAACAGCATCAAGAAGAAGTATCTGCAGAAGAGCCGTAGCGTGGAATACACCTACACATACATCATCAAGAACTTCACCACCGATGAAGAAATGCAGCAGATGTACGAGCTCCGCCCAGATGCCTTCAGCGAAGATGAGTTCCTGCATGTGGCACAGATTGCAGAGAGCGCAGAAAAGCAGAAGCAGGTGTATGAGACGACTTTGAAATATTATCCTATGTCGAAGATTGCAGCCAATAATCTTGCTATCCTACTCGAGAACGAAGGCAAGGTGGATGAAGCTGAAGAGATATTGAACCGCCAGAAGGCAGAAGAGACTAAGAATAGCCCAAAGGCACTATCAGAATAAAGCACAGCGTATGACAAGATTAAAAGTTATCATATATGGCATGGCACTGGCTATGTCATTCACCTCGTGCGTCCGTGAAAATCTGGACCAATGTCCTCCTCTGCGTATCAACATCGAGGTGAAAGACAAGAATTATTTCAATGTTGATCAGACTGCACCCGAAGAGAAACGAGATGAAAAACAGCCATTTAGATCATTCATCCCATCTCTATCTTATCGTCTGAGCCGACTCAACGACGACGGCACACAGCAGGTTATTGTAGAAGAAAAAGGTTTCGAAGTAGAAGGTGACGGATTTGCCTATCCCGTAAGCTTCGACCCCGACATGCCTTTCGGGAAATACGTCTTTACGGTATGGGGAGGTATGAAGAAGCGAGGCGAACTCAATCTGGATAAAAACGAGCTGTTGCTACATCCGGAGCACAGTCAGGGCGATGATGTTTATCAGGTTTGCGATACCCTCGTCTATGATGAAAACCATTATTGCTATACCAGCGAGATGGAGCGCACCAAGGGTAAACTGGTTATATGGACAGAGAATCTTCCTGCTGGGTATCACCTGATGGATACTGAAGTAAGTCAGCTCTATGGAATAGTAAATCCAAGTTTCCTATATTCTGAAGAGACCAGCGTCTTTCATGAATCGGAAATTGAAGCTGGCGCCAAGACCAAGACCTCTATTTTCCTGGCTCCTTCTTTCCAGAAAGATGAGTCTGTGGTGGATGTCAATTTCTATATGAATAGTGGCGAAGGCGCAGGCAGCAGTTCTTCTGTGTTGACGCCTGATGACGTGAAGGTAAGCATGGAGCGCAACAAGATTACGGTGCTGAAATATGTGTACGATTCCGACCGCAATCGCTTCACCATCTATATGAAGGTGAACGACAACTGGGAGGAAATTCACGGCATGATATTGGATTGATAATTAATTTATACTTAATTTTTAAATTTATAATTTATGAAAAAAGGTATGTTTTTTGCGCTTGCAGCAAGCAGCTTGTTGTTCAGCGCATGTAGCAGTGACGACGCTGTGGTTAGCACAGTGGGTCAGAATGAGGCAGTACAGCAGATTGTATTGCAGGTAGCAAGTAGTGGTGATGGCTTGACAACACGTGCAGGCCGCCCATTGTATTCTTCACAGGCTTTGCAGACTATCCAGAATGTTCGCGTGTTGATTTACAACTCCAAAACAAATGAAATTGTCAAAGACGCAAAGATGGATTGGAAAAAGAGTGCTACGTATGACAATCATGGTCGCCAGCTTACTCTTACTTACAAGGGTAATAATAGACTGGAGGCTGGTAGCTACAAGGTTATGGCTGTAGGTTACAGCGATAAAAGTGACTACACCTATGCTTTGGATGTAAAAGGTCAAGCAGCCCTTACTGGTAGTACTTACAGTGATATTACTGCAACCTTGGAGGCAGGCAAAGTAGCAGAGGAAGTATTCGCAGGTGATGCAGCGCTTACAATCGGCAATGATAAGAAAATTACCAACCTTACTCCAGGTGATGAGTATGGATTGGCTGTAACCTTGCATCGTCAGGTAGCTGGTAGCTTCGGTTATTTCTGTAACATCCCTGCCAAAGTTGATGGCAAAACTGCCAAGACCCTTCGTCTCGTAGTAAGAGATAAGAATGATAAGTTGATTTTCAACAACTTCAACAGCTCATTCACAGAAGCTGGAGCAACTGGCAGCACTATCAAGTATTATGTTAATGGTTCTAAATCAACAGATGCAGCACTTGCTACAGATGCACAGTTCAAAGATGGCGGCAATGGTTATGTGCTCTACTCTATCGATTTGAATACATGGTTCCCTAATGGTGATGAAAACAAAGACGGTCTGCTGAATGCTGAAGATGCCAGCTGGAATCACCCTGGTGATGTAAAGACTCAGGTTGTGAAGGGCTCTGTATTCGGAAGCAACTTCGTCATTCCATTTAATTACGCAGAGGGTAAGAACACCATGGAGCTTCAGCTCTTGGATGCTGAAAACCATATCATCAAGACTTGGACCGTTTCTATCCCAACAGCAGATGTAAATAAGAATACAGAAAATGGAAATGTTGCAGACGCAAGTCCTTCTATCTTCAACGTAGTTCGCAACCACATGTACAACTTGGGTGTGAAACCTTTTAATGGAGGTAAGACTGATCCAGATCCAAGTAATCCAGACCCAGATCCAAAACCAGATCCAGACAAACCAGATCCAGACCCAGACAAGCCAGAAGACTTGAGCAAATCTCAGGACCTCATCTTGAAGGTGAACGACAACTGGGAGGCTATCCACCAGATGGAGCTGGGTGATTAATCTTACTACGTGCTCATAATATAGGCAGTATTAAGAAAAATATATCCAAGGGATGCACAGTGCCCGCTATAGGCACTTGCATCCCTTACTATCCCAACATCACAATATTTAATTTATCATTCATTTTATACGTAATTCCCATTCAAATCGAATAGGCGAACATTGAAATCGAATAGGCGAATATGATGAGAAAATCTATAAAAAACAGTTTAAATGTAATCCTCGCAGCCAGTCTCCTAATGAGCTGCAGCGCAGGCAATGATGCGCCTGATACCCTCGCCGATGGATCGCATGTCGTGAAGTTGAGCACGAGAGTGGGTGTAAGCGCAGGTGTCGTTACCGGCTCACGAGAACTTGATACATGGGATGGAGCACAGCAGGTGAATGATATGAGAATCTACGTCTTCAGATGCCCCGAAGACATGAAGGGCACCTCAGAAGAAGCATATACCTATTGCACCCCTATTGGAACGGAAGCAGCCAAGAATGGTTACTATTCCGTTGACGCATTCAACAATAGAGAACCCTACTATTCTGCCGATCACCAGAACATGCCCGAGCAGCATCTATACACCATCGAACCCTATTTGCAGAACGGCTACTACTACCAGTTTCTAGCCATAGGCAGAGATGATAAATACGCAACGAAAGTACTTACAGAACCCAAATTCACTGAAAACGTAACGAAACTGGAGGACGCAAGAATCGCCCTCACCGAGCAGGCAAAAAACAGCGCCAAACTCGGTATCCTCAATACCACAGAGCTGTTTAGTGGCATTCTGCAAGACGAGAATACCCATGAGGAAGCCCCCGTACTCGTAACGGAAGAGACGAAATACTTCTACCGCACGCTGACCGCCAGCCGTAACGTGGCTGGCCTGATGATTTACGTAGAAAACATCCCGGCACAGGTGGAGTCGAATGCAGCAGGAGACGTGAGCATCGTTACCTTCACGCCCACCTCTCTATCCGTTGTAGCCACCGGCATCACCACCGAAACGCTGATAAGGCAGAAGCAGGCACCAGCAGATGCTGATTCGTTGACTTATCAGACGCTGGGCACCATCGACCTCACCCCCTCAAACGGATGGACCGTAGATGCTACAGAGAACATATTCAAGCGAGCTGAAGACTCCCAGAAAGGATGGAAGGCAAACAGCTACATGATAAGCAACTTCATGATGCCTACACCAGAGGAAAAAATGCAGAAAAGCAAGAACTCGGCAGAGAACGAGACCACCTTCTATCTGCATTACACGGATGGCACGCACCACAGGTACGACAACATCAGGAAGTCTACAACCACTGGCGACAAGTTCAAATTCCCTATCGAGGCAAACCACCTGTATTGCCTGGGAGCCAAGAGCAAGACCGTGAACCAGCCATACGACCTGAAGGAGTATTACGAGCCGGTGATGACCGACGTGAAGGTTGAGATAGAACCAGCCTTCGAAAAAAAACATGTATTTGAAACAGAATAAACGTTACAAAACCGCATAAAAACGGAAATAGAATATGCAGAAATCAAGATTTAGCATCTATAAGATAAGCTCCATCAAGATGAACGCCATCAAGATGAACGCCATCAGGACAGGTATGGCGGTAGGGGTTTGCTTCCTCCTCGCACTAGCCGCGGGATGCAGCAGCGATGCCGATCAGCCACCCTATCCAGATGGCAGCAATGGAGATGCAGGCATGAATCAGCCTTCGGAAAAGGACGACGAGATTACGACTGTTCCCTTCACCATCACTCTGGGCGGATTAAGCGGCAGCGATGGCAATGCAGGGCAGGGGGGCGGAAACACCCGTGTAGCTCCTCCTGGTGCAGGATCCTCTTCCTCGTCGGGCACAGAGGACAACGGTTATGACGAGACCGACAACGTCAATGCCGTAAGGCTGATAGCTTTTCGCCGAAGAGTTCAGAACAATGGAGAAAATTCTGCAACCTATGATGCCGCAGTCAACGACATCCAGGGCTTCGAGTACGACCCTACCAACGACAGGGTGATTAACGGAAAGCCCACGGTAGAAGACGGCAAGAAAGACGATTATCTTTCGGGAAAGCCCCACAAGCACTATGTGGTAAAGGGCAAGTTCGGCATCAGCAGGGGCTACGAATATCGCATCATTGCCCTCGCTTACGATAGCCTGGAGAAATCGCCCTATCCCCAGTATGAGGAAAACAATGTGGTTACCACGAAAATGCTCAATTTAACAAAAAATACTACATTTCAGGAGTTCAAGGCCACGTTTGCGAGTTACCTGGTCGATGGTGACAAAACCGACATACCCAACAACTGGCTTGAATATCTGAAAAAAAAAGGTCTCTTACTGCATCATGTAGATTGCTTGAGCCGCCAGCTCATCACGGTGCCGCAGCTTTTCTATGGCACCCTCTACCAGCAGGGGGATGATACCCAAAATCCAATCATCTCTTCTGCTGATTACCAGAAGGAAAATCTGGGAAACAACACCCCTACGCCGCTTGTAGGAACACTCTATAGAGGCATGGCAGAAGTGGAGGTTCATATCACTTCTGCCGCCCATTACAGCATTACAGCGCAGACGCAATGGTATTGCCTACTTGCCGACACCGTGCTTACCCAGATGCCTCTTACCAGCTACGACGGTTTTAAGCAGGGTGGGGAACCTATCAATAAATATTCAAAAAAGGGAGGCACCTATACAGCCATTGCCTATGCCCCATTTCCGGGTGAAGGTAAGGAAGTGGTTCTCAAGGCATTTGTGCTGCCAGGCAAGACCCATCTTGCCGTGAGAATAGGCTTCGATGCCTATCCTCACGCCCACAACTATCAGATAAAGGCAAAGGATATGATGTCTTCTGAAGCAGCTACGGGCGTTATCGTGGTAGATGGAGTCAGCAACCTCTTCTATCTGAGGCGAAATCATAAATATGTCTTCACATACGCTGATCAAAGCAACCTTACAGACTCCAGACATTTGCTCGATTAAGATCAAGAGAATTATCAAGACATTATGCTATGTTTTAAAATCAAACAGACAATGAAACAGCATTTTATATTCAAATCATTCATATTATTTGTGTTAACATTCCTGATGGTTGTGCCCGTCTCTATCCAGGCGGCACAACCCAAGGGTGACAACACCAGTCCCTATTTCGAGAGTGCTGCCGTTAGAGATTCGTTCATGGAGTGCAAGAAACCCATCTGGACCAACAACTGGGATGATCTGCCAACCGACACGCTGCAGAAACATTTTGTGGAGTTCAACAATGACCCCAAATATGGCAACATGACATTCCGTGAGCTACGCAACCGCCGTGCCCTTACTGGCGAATCGTGCACCGTTAACAAATTGATTGGTGTGGTAGGCGTAGGCAGTTGGGCAAAGGATATGGGCGCCCTTACCGACGATTCACTCGACAACTATGCACAGGTGAACTCCGTGGTACGAGCAGGAGTAACCGTAGACCCGATAGTAAGTGTAAAAGATATGGATAATTACTATTCCAAGGGAACGGTGGCAGGCTTTACCATCGTGGCTGGTTCGGGTAGCAGCGTGCTGAGCCTCGATGTAATCAAGGCATTCTCCATCGGATTCTATCGCGACGGCAAACTGAAGGGCGTAAAGGCGGTGAGAGAAGGACAGAATGGTTCGGGAGTAACGCTGAAGCTGCTCCAGATACCGGGTTCCGACAACATCTGCGCCATGCTGACGGCAGAAAGCGACTGGCTCTTCGATGAAATCACTCTCGACTGCTCGGGCGGCATTCAGGCAGAAGTAGCCAATATTCTGAAAATCAAATATGCCTTCGTGGGCGAATCTACGGAGTTTACCATCACCGATGGAGGCATCAAAAAATACAACGAATATTCCGAGGGCGACAAGCAGGTGTCGCTCAAAGAGATGAAAGGCTGGCGCCCTATTCTCCTCGGCATCCCCCTGCCTTTCCTGGACGACGATATAAAGAAGATGACAGATGATAATTTGGACAATTTCGCCACCATCGTCCCTCTTCTTAACGTGGGTTACCAGGGAGGAGCCAAGTTTATGATGAAGAACGACAAGAACCCGCAAGGCGAAGCATTCGAGGCGGGTATGGAGGCAGGCTTCAAATACAAGATGGATGCTGTGCTGAGCCTCACGGCGGGTACATGGATTAACGTGCTGCTCTTCGACCACAAGGGAAACAAGGTGCAGGAAGAGACCATTTCTGCCCAGGTGCTCAACCTCTCGCTGGTGCAGATTGGCGACGGAACGGTGAGCATCAAGGCAAAGGTGCCGTTTTCGGGATGCGAAATCAGATTCCTCACGGTGCTCGGAGTCAACGTGGGCGCCATGGGTATCCATTACGGATTCGTAAGAATGGCTCCAGATGTATCCCACCGGTGTCCCATCAACCCTACCATCAGCAGCAATGTCTGCCCATCGCAGACTTCCTTCAACCTTCGCTCCAACCACAAGGTGAGCGTAACATGGAAGCTGGTGAATGCATGGGATTTGAAAAATAACGATATTCTTGCCACCACACCTGTAAAGGTTACCTCTGCTGGTCAAGTTACCAATCTGGGACCTGGTAAATATACCTTCGGGGCCACGGCTCAGGACGGATGTTATGATGAAACCACCATTACCGTAGGTGGTTTTAATGATGGAAATACAACTTGCGGCAAACCACTTGCCAACGATACTGAAAAAGCCGTCTATGCTCTCTCCACCGACAAGCACGCTACCTCAGGTTCGCTAATTTCCATTTCCGACCTCCAAAATCCTCAGAATATACTCAACAAGGATGATACTTCGTATGCAGAATACATCAGCGGTCTCAACGTGTTCAACGACCTGGGCATCATCGGTATCAAAAGAACAGAAAAGGATAGTCTGATATATGATGCTGCCGGCAGATATCCGAACGAGAAACAGGAAGATGCCGTGAAGCGAGCGAAGCCTAAGCGCATCGGATTCGTGGTAGAAGCCACGGGAACGGTGCTGAACCTGCATGCACTGGAGTTCTTGCATATAAGATGCTATCATAACGGCGAGGAAATATATCGCCATCTGATAGACGAGAACAATGCCATCAGTGCCGACCTGATAGGTTCAGAGAAAGTGCAGAAAGTGAGATATTCCATCGAGGTGCCTTCCATTGACAAGAATGGAAAGCCAACCCAGATGGACGAGTTCCAACTCTGGTATTCGGGTGCAATCAATCTGGGTGGTTCTAAACTCCGTATCTACTATGCCTTTATCGAGGAGGCTTCCGACGACTGTTCTTCGCCACTTGCATGTAGCAGTATGGTGATGTCGCATAATCATTCACATACTACCATCAATGCTAATGAAACCAAATTTGGCGGAGCGGTGAGTGTGGCTACTGTAGATGATAACTTAGGTTATCTGGTGGATGATGACTTGAATACCTATATGGCGGTTGCCAATACGGTAAGTCTGGGAGTTGGTCAAACATTCGCCGTAAAGATGGGTAGAACACTCGACTATCATCATCAGCTGGGAATTGTCATTGACAACAAGACTTTCCTGGCAGCCGTAGATGTAGGAGACTGGCTAACGGTAGAAACCTTCAAAGACGGTAATTCTACGGGAGATAAATTTACCGACTGGAAGGTGATTTCCGCTAAAGTAGCGGGTTATGGCGATAAGAATATCCTCTTCCTTCAGCCAAAGAAAGCGTATGACGAGGTGCGATTTACTTTAGGCAAAATTGTAGGCGCATTGGATGTGCAGAAATTCTACGGACTCGTGACACGTGGTGATATTGATAATGATGGTATTCCTGACTGTAAGGACAACAACTCGTGCGTAGATGGTGTAAACGATATCGTTGTCAACAATGTATGCGTAGGAGATACGATTGTCGTAACTGCTACCGGATTGACCGGAGTAGATTATCATCTTTACTTCGGTGATAAGAATGCGGGAGATAATGGCATTGTGTCTCTGAATTCTACATCAGACACCAAGAACAATATAAAATATTCTTATATCACCAAGAAGCCGGGCGAATATCAGCTCACCTTCTTCGACGGCAGCTGGACGCCACTCTCTTCAGTAGTATATCAGGTTCATCCATTACAGACCCGATGGCTTCCGAGTGCATCTACCAATGAATGGAACAAATGGGACAACTGGAGCGACGGTTCGCCTTACTGCTGCACCAACGCCATCATCTCGTCGGATGCAGATAACTTCCCAATGCTGGGCACGCCAGTGAAGCCAGCCGACTACTGCTGCAAGGACATCTTCTTCGAACCCCGTTCGGCGGTGGATAACGTGCCATCGCTCAACTATCGCAAGGCATGGGTAGAACTGGAGCAGAAGCCGAACCATTACTATCTGCTGAGTGCACCGCTCAAGCAGATGTACACGGGCGATATGTTTATGCCTGCCGACACCACGAAGGCGAACTACTTCGAGGATCTGAACGAAGGAAACTGGAAGGAACAGCGCTTCAATCCGAGCATCTACCAGCGCCTCTGGGCGGCTGCGCATCCGGGTAAGATTTATTCGCTAGACAGCAAGGGAAATCCGGTTTTGGAGGATGAAACGCTCGCCGTGAACGAGGCCACCTGGTCGCACAACTTCAATGCCGTGGCTAAGCCTTACGGCATGGGTGAAGGCTTCTCTATGTGGATAGACAACGGCAATCTGCCGGCTACCAATAAGTTCAGTATCCGCCTGCCTAAGGCGCATAAAGAATATAGTTACTTCGTGGATTACGATCAGGAGAAAGTGGCTAGTGAAACAGTGACGAAAGATGCAAATAAGATAAACCGCTTCATCTACGAACGGGATTCTCCGGGCGACTTGACGATGGAATATAAGTATCTGTCGGAAGGCAAGGAAGTGACGGAGAACCGCACGGTGTTCGTGGGGCAGAGCGAGTATCAGATTACGCTGAAATCGGATATTCCTACGCAGACCTTTGTGCTGGGCAACCCATTCATGAGCCGCCTGAATATCCAGAAGTTCCTGGAGGTGAATGATAACGTGAACAGTGTGAAGGTGGAAGTAGAGAATGAATCAGGAGGCATGGAAGAGCAAACTGTAAGCAAGGTCGCTTCTACGGGCAACGCCACCACCATCGCCCCAATGCAGGCATTCTATGTTACCACAAAAGATGAGCCGAATACGCAAATCACCCTGCTGCTCACCCCAGAAATGATTGGTGGAAGCAAGAAGGCTACTGAGGAAAGTAAACCTGCTGAAGCCAAGGGACTGAAAGTGTGTGTGGAAAGCCTGAAGACGGGAAGCATATCAGCAGCTATGCTGGTGATGGAGAATTCTGAAACTGCTTATGATGTTTCTGCCGGTTCTTCTTTCAAGAACTCTGTATTGGTTCCAACTCTTCTGGATAGTGAAGTGAAGTCACCTTTGAAGGTATTTGGTATTCAGCAGAGTCAGGCTTACGATATCCTTCCGATGACTGGCGCTACATCTTTAGGAATCTATCTGTCGCAAAAGGATAGCATCCGTATCGGGGTAAAACCTATTCAGGGTGTTGATATGAGCGGATATGTTCTCCATGATATGCTTTCGGGTGCCGATTATTCACTCGATTCTCCTGTCATTATTGCGGATGCCGAGACCTCGTTAGGCAGATTTGTTATCAGAAGCCGTTATGGAAGTACAGATGTGACATCTGTCGATACTGATCAGCGCATCAGTATTGTTAAGGAAGGTTCTTCTGTCCTCGTGCAATCTGCCAGCGGTCAGCTCAAGAGCGTTAAGGTCATAGACCTGAATGGCAGTATCATCAGCAGGGTACAGGGAAATGGTTCAGGGTGTTTAAAGGCGAGCATAGCCACAGGCATTCAAATCATACACATAGAATTGACAGATGGTAGCAGTAAGGACTATAAGATGATTTTTTAAGTAAGGCTGTACAGTGGTACAGCTAATTACATCTTTTACTTATAATTATCCCTGCCAGCTTGTGAAAGCCGGCAGGGCTTTTATAATAGTCTTTCCCGAAAGAGCAACAACATAACAATAAGGAACGCAAGCCCCGCCTAGCAGAGTAAAACGCTCTCGCTAGGCGGGGCTTTTGCATATACTTAAAAACCATAATAATATGAAAGAAGAAGAACAAAAACCAAAAAGCAACCAGTGGGCTCCTGATGATGAGGGAGCCAAGAACTTTGTAAACCAGCCGGGCTATCAAAAAGAAGCCATGGGTATGGTTAACCTGATTGTTGATGTAATGAATGATACCCATGAATACAAAGAGGCGATGTTCTGCAAACATTTACTGATGGAATGCAGTCGCAAGCATCATCTTGATTTAGAAGAGCAGATAGAACGTGTGGTGGCACATGCTCAGGACATAGATGAGTTTGGTAAGTATATGAAAGCCAAGAAAGGCGAATTGAACCCCAAGCATATATCTGAGCAGGAGTTTGCTTATGCCATCGACCAGCTGATGGAGTCTGTAGATGAATCAGGCAAGTACATATTCAAGATTCAGCGCCACTGGATTGCCGTGTTCAGAGTGGCTGTAGATTTGCATTTAATAGGAGAGAATGACTATAAGGGTTTCTGTAACTGGATAGATACGATTCACCCGGGAGCTTTCAGAGTGAAGCTGACGCAGGGTGATCTGAAACAGATCAGTAACTCGGATTGTTATATGAAACCATTCGATAAATGGGGATATGCTCCGATGGGAAACGTGAAGAAAGAACCTTATATTGCGATGACCCATGTGGTGGTTTGCTTCAGAAATCTGTTGGGAATCGACGAAAAAATTGCTTGAAAACGGCTCAGAAATAACCCTCGTTATAACTTTATAACCCTCGAAATAACCGCAGGGTTATTTGCTTGGTCAGTATCAGATTTCGCCGTACCTTTGCCTCGCAATCAGATGATAAAGTCTGGTTGCGAGGCTTTTCTGTATATGGAAAACCGGTACCATTTCCTGGTACGGAATTTAGCGGATGGTCGCAGCCCCAACGTGATAATACATATATGAATATGGATAAGAACAATATGAAGCCGTATGTTTTCAAGCATCCGGAGTATGAATGGAGAGTATTTCTAATTAACAACATATCTTTCTAAAACTTCAATATATATGAGCAAGAAAAGTTTTTCTGCAGCTGCAGAGGCTGCTGTACAGGCGCTTTTGAACGCCCAGAAGGTAGATGCCAGTATCATTACTGACGAGTGTGGTAACGTAGCTATCCGCAAGGCTCCCTGGAACGATGCGGAGACCATCTGCGAGGTGCCTAAGGTGATTCCGGGCAGAATGATCTGCAGCGGTGGCGAATGCGGCGACAAGCTCGACTTCAAGCCTTACGCACAGTCGGGCGGGAAGCTATATACGGAGATTATCCATACCTCGCATGGTGCCCTCCGTACCTCTCCGCAGCGTGTGTTCGTCTCCTTCTCTTTCCCGAAGGAAATGCACAAGTCGGATATTCTGAAATATCTCTACAAAGAGATCATGGAGATGAAGGGCAAAGCTAAACATTTCAAGGAGAATATAGCATGGGAACAGTACAAGTAATGGCTCTGAATTCGGCACGCAAGGGCAATATGGGAAGATTGAATTCTTCCCAGCCCCTGTATGTCTA
>ENA-OVAL01000090-OVAL01000090.1-human-gut-metagenome-genome-assembly--contig:-NODE-90-length-22752-cov-15.986166_pt1 | contig 22752 bp, 13 predicted proteins | sample MGYA00242095_ERZ508980 | MGnify/ENA primary metagenome ERZ508980 (study PRJEB26280, sample SAMEA2531411) | human gut metagenome | biome: human gut; feature: human-associated habitat; material: faeces... | reverse complement strand
TATTGTTACCTATATAATATAGGCAAACGCCCAACTTCTTGATTTTCAATCAAAGTCCAAATTAGAGCGAGTTAGTTTTTTTAACGGGATTCGTATTCCGGGACTGCTGAAATCGGGGCTTGTCACACCCTGTTTTTTGGTGGTTCCCTAAAAAAGCCGTATCTTTGCATCGTCAAAAGAAGAAAGGCTGCACTTTGTATATTGCTCTCTGGGCGTGACGAGCTGTATGTAACTTAAATGAGCATGCCAAAGTCGAAATGACTTTGGCATGCTTTTTTTGTTTTTATAATTGAAGGGTAGCTTGTTGTAAGTCTATGGATTCGGCACGGAGCGTACCGTGACCTCGCAAGACGATGATGCACTTGCCGAAGAATGCCTTCCTCTTTGGATCGGTGAAACGCTCCAGGGAGGTCTGATTGCCATTATCCGTGCCCAGAATCTCGGCGGTAGAAGAGAAATAGATCTCGTTCTCGGCATTCGGACAGAGATTGCCATCCTTATCTACTACATTTACTTCTACGAAGGTTGTAGGGATCGATGGGGATTGCAAATCCCCAGGGAGAGAGGTCGAACCTTTTTTGACTGCGGATTGCAAATCCGCAGGAACGCCTGACGGGGTCGGAGTGCACGATTGCAAATCCCCAGGGACGCCTGACGGGGTTTGAACAGCGGACGCAAGGGTGTTCTGATAGGTCTTCTTCAAGACGAGATGATGAGGAGGACCGGCAGTCTTGATGGTCTGGGATGAAATCTCCCTGCCCTGCTTTCTCGCTACGACCTTTACTTCGCCCGGCTCGAAAGTTACTCGCCACATTACGTGGTACTCTGTGCTGCGATCAAAGGCGCCAGCATTGGCGGCACCGGCATGGGCGCCGGCTTTTGCAGAAACGGCATGGGCTTTGCCTTCATTCCCCTCTCCATGCACCTTCTTCTTCCGGATACCCTGGCTCTTGCCATTGATGAACAACTCTACCTCATCTGCCTGGTTGTAATAGCACCACATATCTATCTGCTGGCCTGGAAGCCAGTTCCAGTGAGGGAAAAGATGGAGAACAGGCTTCTTCGTCCACTCACTCTGATACATATAATAACTGTCCTTAGGAAGACCAGCCAGGTCGATGATGCCAAAATAACTGCTGCGTGCCGGATAGGCATACGGAGTCGGTTCGCCGATATAGTCGAAACCAGTCCAGATAAACTGTCCGCCCACGAAATCATTGTGCTTCACCACATCCCAGGTCTCCTCGTGCGTACTGCTCCAGGAGGCATGCATATTGTCATACGCCGAACACTTGAAGGATGGATCGGTATATGGCAGCCACCACTCCACCGGAGCCGTATAGATGCTATCGCTCGGCATCCGGTAATAACCACGCGTCTGGAGAGCCGAAACACTCTCGGAGAAGATGAACGGCTTGTTCGGGAAGTTCCTAGGAACATCCTTCGCCCACTGATGATGATAATTGAATCCGATGACATCGATGGCACCGCTCTTGAAGAGATGATTCTTAGGATCAGGCTCGTTGCATCCAGCAGTAACCGGACGGGCGCCCCACGGATCATACTTCTTCACGATGTCAGCCAGATGACGGGTGAGAAGCGAATTCACGCTCAGCTCATCGCTATGCGCCAGGGTAGAGGCATCATGACCCGCATTCAGGATGAGATTCGCCTGCTCCAGACTCAAGGTATCGGCAGCGGCATCCGACCACTGTTCGAGTACCTCGTTGCCGATGCTCCACATGATGATGCAAGGATGATTCCTGTCGCGCTTCACCAGATCAGAGAGATCACGCTGGTGCCATTCATCGAAGAAACGGGCATAATCGCCATTCGACTTCTTGCGGCGCCACATATCAAAGCTCTCGTCCATCACCATGATTCCCATGGAATCACACATATTCAGGAGTTCGGGAGCCGGAGGATTATGACTGCTTCGGATGGCATTCACACCCATATCCCTGAGGATGGTGAGCTTGCGATGAAGTGCATCCTCGTTGAGAGCGGCACCGAGACATCCGAAATCGTGATGCTCGCACACGCCATTGATCTTCATATTCTCGCCATTGAGAAAGAAACCCTTCCGGGCATCAAACCTCACATCACGGAAGGCGGTCTGCGTAGTGGCGGTATCCACCACCTTGCCATTCACCACCAGTTCGCTCTTCACGGTATAGAGATAGCCCTTGCCGATAGACCAGAGATGAGGTTTCCTTACCTTGAGCTGCTGGCTCTGGGTGCCCTGGCTCCTTGCCACCACCTTGCCAGCCGCATCGTAGATGGTATTGCGGATGAATAGTTTCATCCTGCTGCCTTCGGCTTGGAAATCCACCTTCACCTTGACATCACCCTTCGGCATGGTAGCCACATACTGACCCCACTGTGGGATGTATGCCTTCTTCAGGGTCTTGGTAAACCAGACGTGACGGTAGATGCCGCAGCCCGAATACCAGCGGCTGTTGGGCTGGTCGCTGTTATCCACCTTCACGGCAATGACGTTATCACCCTTCTTATATATATAAGGTGTAAGATCATACTCGAAGGTGCTGTAGCCGTAGGGACGGGTGCCGAGCTTGTGACCGTTGATATAGACGGTGGAGTTCATATACACGCCATCGAAGGTGATGGTGAAACGGTCGTACTTCTCGTCTGGCGAAAGAGAGAAGTGCTTGCGATACCATCCGATGCCGCCCGGAAGAGCACCACCGCTGGCTCCCGAAGGATTCGATGGAGAGAAATCGCCCTCTATCGCCCAATCGTGAGGGAGATTCAGGCGACGCCAATGCCCGTCGGAATACTCCGAATTCTGCATACCGGCACTATCAGCCAAAACGAAAAGCCAGTCTTTATCAAAAGACTGGCGATCGCGGGCGCTCAAAGACTGAGCGCCCAATAGTAGAATTGCTAAAGCAAATATCTTCTTCATATTATTTCAATTTTACAGTCATTGCCTGACCTGCATACTTCACTACCTTGCCCTTAGGCGACTTGGCGAGATTCACGCCCTGCTGCTTCTTCTGATCTACCAGGATGACGTTGAAGCGGCGCTTCTGGAGCATGCCGTCGAAACTACCCTTGCGAGCACCGATGGTAACCTGCTTCCGAGCATCATCATACTTGAAATCGATTACAGCATACTTGCCCTTCTCGTAGTTATAGTTCGTGCCCTCATCCTCGTACAAGGTATAAGAGCCATCCTTGCCGGCATAGACATAGAGGTCGATCAACTCCGGCTTCTTCTCATCACTCCACTGCATCTCAGGACCTATCGGAAGGATGGCGCCCTCTGGGATAAAGACAGGAATCTTATCGTATGGCGCATCAGCCACGATGGTCTGACCGCCTGCATGATATGCTCCGGTATAGAAATCATACCAGCCCTTCTGCTTAGGCAGATAGACTTCACGTGAATACTTCTGATACTCGCCTACCGGACAAGCCATCAGGGCAGAACCGAACATCCACTGGTCCTTGATGTCCAACACCTTCTCATCGCCATTGAAATCCATCACCAGTCCGCGCATCATGGTGTAATCCTTGAGATGCACCATACCCGCCATACTGTAGAGGTAAGGCATCAGGCGATAGCGGAGCTTGTCGTAGGCTACGATGGTCTTGTAGGCAGGATGATCGGCTGGAGCGATGTTCCACACCTCACGCAATGGCCACTGACCGTGGGCACGATAGAGCGGAACGAAACAGCCAAACTGGTTCCAGCGAGCCTGCAACTCACGCCACTCCTTCAAATCGGCATTCTCCTTACCGGTCTTGTCAAACTCCTGCTGGGCAGCCACATAGCGGTTTTCCACACAGAATCCGCCCTGGTCCATTCCCCAGAAAGGAAGACCTGCCATGGAATAGTTCAGTCCGGCAGTCATCTGCGCACGCATATCCTCCCAGCGGGTAGCGATGTCGCCCGACCAGGTAGCCGTGCTGTAGCGCTGTTCGCCAGCAAAGCCCGAACGGGTGAGGAGGAAGACACGCTGGTTAGGGTTCACGCTACGCTGACCATTGTAGATGGCGTCGGCATTCACGATGCTGTAGGCATTGAAATACTCGGTAGCCGTACCCAGGGCGGTAGGACCGGAGAGCGCCTTGCGGTACCACATCGGCGTACAGTCGCGCACATTCGGCTCAGAAGCATCCATCCACCAGGCATCGATACCGAACTTATACTTGGTATAGAGATTCTCATCCATCTGTCGCCAGAACATCTTTCTAGCTCCGACATCGTAGGCATCATAGAAGGAGCCGCGGAAACCGAGCCAGTCGTGGATATCATCCTTGATAGCCTGGTGATACATCCAGCCCTTGGCATCCAGTTCCTTGTAATTCTTCACGGTATCATAGAACTTCGGCCAAACCGAAATCATGAATCTTCCATGCTGGGCGTGCACACTGTCGAGCATCGCCTGAGGGTTCGGATAGCGAGCCGCCTCAAACTCGTGGCTTCCCCATGAATCCAGCTTCCAGTAGTTCCAGTCCTGTACGATGTTATCCACCGGAATCTTCAGGTCGCGGAACTTCTTCATGTTCTCCTCGATATCCTTGCTGCTCTGATAGCGCTCGCGGCTCTGCCAGAAGCCGAGCACCCACTTAGGATATACCGGTGCCTTGCCGGTAAGAGTGCGATAGCCCGAGATTACCTCGTCCATATTCTTTCCGGCGATGAAGTAGTAATCCATATCCGGCGACATCTCGCTCCAGATGCTCAGCTGGTTCTTCTCAGCCTCAGAACGTGGGGCAGCCACACGGAGACCGCAGTAGGAAACATCGCCATCCGGCTGCCATTCGATGCGGATAGGTGTCTTTACACCCTTCTTAATTGCTGTCTCAAACTTATAGGAATTCGGATTCCAGGCGGTACGCCAGCGCTCAGGCACCACCAGCTTGCCGTCGATATAGATCTTCATATAGCCGGCATAGTAGAGGATAAACTGATAGAAGCTGCTGGTTGGCGCCTCTACATATCCCTCGTAAACCACCTTGGAGCCATTCAGCGCAAACCCCTTAGGCAGGTTCTGTATGCCTCCCTTATCGGTCTGGTTGCAGATTTCTGAAGTCTCAGGCATGGCATATTCAAAGTAGATGCTGTCCTCGCCACGTACAATCTTCTGCCCGTTCTTATCCACGTAAGTACCGGTGAGCTGTCCTTCCTTTCCGTCCTTGTCGTAGAGTTTGAAGGCACGGTTCAGCTGGAGATAATCGTCCGGATTACCCCATCGGCTGTAGGAATAGGAATCCCAGAGGATGCCGTAGTTCTTGTTGGAGATGACGAAAGGCACACTCACCTTGGTGTTATACTGGAAGAGGTCTTCGTTCTTGCCCTTCATGTTGAGCTCTTCGCTCTGGTGCTGACCGAGACCATAGAAGGCTTCATTGTCTGGCGAATCGAAGAGGGCACGCCATGACCATCCGTGCTTCTGTGCCTCAGGTACCTTGGCGATATCCACACCGATTTCACGGTCGGGCACGGTGAAAGGCTTGAAGGTCTTTCCTCCCTGTGCCACCTCTTTCAACAGTACCTGATCCTTGAGATCGTAGAAGGTAATCTGTCCGGTAGCCTCATTCAGCACGGCACGCATGGCAGCGGTGGTGATGATGAGGTCATCGCCCTGCTCCTCCACCTTATACTGCGCCTTGGAGTTCTGAGGCACGATGATAAGACTCTGCTTGTTGCGGAAGCTCTGCTCGGCAGTAGCCTGCACACGGATGATGCGGTCGCTGACCACCTGGAGGCGGATTTGCGACGGACCATAGTTCTGATGCTGTTTCAACTGTACGGTAAGATAATTACCATTCTGTACGAAGCCAGCAGCCTGGGCACCAGTGGCGTTCAAGAACAATACTGCTGATACGAATAACGATTTAGTCAGTTTCATACTTGATATTATTTAGTTTTATTTATTGATTCTTGTTTATTCTTGCTGCGGTTATTAAATTCTGCTGCAAAAATACATTTTTTTATTGGTAATCAAGTTCTGATATGTAAACAAAGAGGGTATAAAATGTTTCCTACTTCATTTTATACCCTCTTGTTATCAAAAAAAACAGGATTTAACTCCTAGACAGGTTCCCCGTTCATCTGTTTCCGGTACTGCGAAGGAGTTACGCCATAGGCATCCTGGAAGTACTTGGAGAAATAGCGTGGATTGTTGAATCCCACCTTATAGGCAATCTCGCTTACGTTCAGATTTCCCTGGCGCATCAGTTCCTCAGCATAACTGATACGCATGGAGCGGAGATATTCTGAAGGCGTGATGCCCTTGATCGAGATGAGTTTCTTATATAATTGTACGCGCGAGATGCCGAGATGTTCGCTGATAGACTCCACCGAGGTATCCGGATCGCACATATTCTCCTGCAGATAGGTGTTGAGCTGGTCGAGGAAGCGCTGGTCGGAGGCATTCAATGCAAACCGTCCGTTGTCGTGCTGCTTCTCCTTCACCGGTTCATCCTTGCGCTGCGGCATAGCTCCACCCGAGCGCTTCACGAGATTCAGGAGATTGCGGAGCCGGAGATTGAGCATGTCAATATTGAATGGTTTGGTGATATATTCATCAGCCCCGCTCGCCAGTCCCTCCTTGCGATGCTCATCGGCAAGACGGGCTGTGAGCATGACGAAAGGAATGGAAGCCGTCTCGTCATTCTCCTTCACCTGTCGGCAGAGTTCGTTGCCATCCATCACCGGCATCATCACATCACTGAGTATGATGTCAGGCCGCTGTTCAATGATCTTATCCAAGGCATCCTTGCCGTTCACCGCCTCTACTACCTGGTAATCGGAGAGGAGTTCGCGCATGAACTCACGGAAATCATCACTGTCATCTACCAGCAGCAAGACCGGTTTCTGCGATGCCAGTTGGCTATCCTTTGCCTGAGGTGCCTCATAGCCCATTCCATAGAGTGCATCATCATCTTCTGTAGCACTGGCATTCGCCGTCTTATCCTCTGGAATAGGCAGCTCTACCACAAACACGGAACCGCCGCCCGCATTGTCGCGCACCATGACATTACCCCCATGCAGGGCTGCAAACTTCTTGACGAGATTCAATCCGATGCCACTGCCGCCGGCTGGCTGCATCTCCGTACCGTTGATCTGATAGAAGCGGTCGAAGACCAGTTTTTTCTCTTCATCGCTGATGCCCTTGCCGGTATCGGCTACCGAGAAGCAGAGCCAGTCGTGGTCGCCGCCCTTCATCTCCTGTCGGGTCTTGGCAAACACCGAGACGGTAATCGTGCCGCCATCGGGAGTGAACTTATAGGCATTGCTCAGGAGATTATTCAGGATCTTTCCCACCTTGTCGGGGTCGATGTTCATCGTAAAGCGAGGCAGCTGCGACTCGAAGATGAGCGTCACCTTGTTGTTGGCAAGGATACGGAAGGATGAGCAGATATTGTCGATGAAGCTGACCATCTCGGTAGGAGCCAGATTGAGCTTCTCCTTGTTCTGGTCGAACTTGCGGAAGTCGAGAATCTGATTCACCAGGTTGAGCAGTCGGGTGGCGTTGCGGTGGATGAGTTCCAGCTTGCGGCGCTTGCCGTTATTCGCCTCCTCACGTATCATCGACTCCAGTGGAGAGAGGATGAGGGTGAGCGGGGTGCGGAGCTCATGGCTCACATTGGTGAAGAAATTCAGCTTCAGCTCGTTCAGCTCCTTCGTCTTCTTCATGTTATCTTCCATGCTTCTGCGCTCAAACTGCAGGCGCTGGCGCTCCATCATCCTGCGGCGATAGAGGTAGAGAGCAGCCACGATAAGCAGGATATAGACGATAAATGCCCAAAGGGAGAGATAGAACGGAGGCGCCATATGGATCTGCAGTTCGCTGATTTCATCATTCACAGAGCCATCGCCATTCACCACCTTCACCTGCAGGGTATAGCTGCCAGAAGAAAGATTGGTGAAGGTAACCTCCGGACTACCCACCGGAGTGAGGAGCCACTTATCGCTTACTCCCTTCATGCGGTAGAGGAAGCGGCAGCGTGCAGGCACCGTCACCTCGCTTGCAGCCAACTGGATGGTGAAGGCATGATCCTTGTAGTTCAGGTAGATTTCACGGCTGGCATCCAGCGACTTCTCCATCACTACCCTGCCCTCATACTCCTCGCCTGCCGTCAGGGCATGATCGAAGAGCACCAGTCCGCTGAAGAGCGCACGGATATGCGTCTTCCGGGTCTGTGCCACCCGTGGGCTGATGATATTCACACCATCCAGACCACCTATGGCGATATCGCCACTATGCAGCAGACAGGCAGAGCGATAGTTGAACTGCCTCTCCTGCAATCCGTCGAGAGAATTGTAATTGGTCATCTTCAGGTTCCACCTTCCATCCTTGCCCTTCTCTACATTGACATGGGTAACCCCGTATTCGGAAACCAGCCAGATGTGGTGCTGCCTGTCTTCGATGACGGCACAGCCCACGGAACCAGGCGTGCCATTCAAGTCGTTGATATACTCCATCTGGTCGGAATGGGTATCATACATGGCAATGCCGGAAGGGGTGGCTACCCAGAGAAGTCCGCGACTGTCGAGCATGGCATAGTTGACGGACGGACTGATGAACGGCTGTCCGCCAAAGGAATGGTCCAGGTTCTGAATCTTGCCATTTCGGAAATCGAAGACCGACATATACTGGGAATGGCCCAGCAGCGCCTGATGGGCATTCTGCATGAAGACGGAGCTGATATAATTGGAAGACAGCTTGGAGTTGCCGGTATGATAGGTAGCAAACTTCCCTGTGGCAGGATCGAAGATCTGGAAACCTCCGCCCAACGTACCTATCAGCAGGCGATGATCGGGTGTTTCGGCGAGACACCACACGCTGTTGCTGCAGAGTCCGCTGGTGCCGGCATGATAGGATTTCCACACACCATGGGCATAGCAGGCCAGTCCGCCATTATAGGTACCGAAATAGAGGGAGCCATCGTGCATGGTAGTACTGCAGACCACCACCTCGGAGCCCAGTCCCGTTTCAGCAGAATGGAAATGGGTGGTCTGTCCGGTGCCCAGATGATACGCCACGATGCCCGCATCATTGGTTCCGCACCACAGAACTCCGTTCCTGTCCTGCGTGATAGTACATACATCTCCTATCGGAATGGTATAGAACTTGGTGGCTGCCGCCGAATAATAGCTCACGCCATTCTTATAGGATCCCACCCAGAGGGCATCCCTGTCATCTACATAGACACGCAGGAGCGAATTGTCGGAGATGGAAGTACGGTTGTTCGGATCGTATAGAAACTGGCGGAAGATTTTCCTGCCGTAATCTACGAGGAACAGACCATTATGATCGGTGGCAAACCACACCCTGCCCTTGGAATCGAAGGCCACATCCTTGAGCAGCACCTTGCCCACCGACGGAGGCACCACGATGCCCACGGAAGCCAGGAAGCTGGCTCCGCTCATAAACCATTTCTTCTGAGCCTGACCATAGACATAGGTACCCACATTGGAAGCTACCCAGTAGTTGCCCTTGTTATCTACAAAGGTAAAAGGAAGCTGATCGGTAGAAAGATGATGAGAGGCGATGAAGCGATCCTTCCATACCACCTCCTGTGCATAGCCGTCGAGGCGGTAGATGCTGCCATCAACAAAGGAGACCAGCGCCTGCCCCCCATGCTCACGGATGCAGCTTACCTGGGTATCAGGCAAGCTGTTTCGGGACGTTTTCCGGGAAGCCTTCGGGGAAGTTTTGCGGGAAGCCTTCGGGGAGGAAGGAAAAAGATAGGCAGTCTGATGCTGGGCATCTACGAAATAGATACCCTTGCCATACACGCTGATCCACATATTCTTTTTAGAATCTATGAAGACCTTCTGGGGAGCCCCCTCCACGCCTATCTTCTGGAGCAGACCCTCGGGTTTGCGGTCGAACTGCTCGGTATCATATCTGAAGACACAATAACCCACAGAGGTATGTATCCACAGATTGCCATGGATATCTTCCTGAATCTCATCTACCAGATTGTTGGGAATGGAATGGGGATTGTTGGCATCGCAGAAGAAGGTCTTCATGCGGAAGCCGTCGAAGCGGTTGAGCCCCGACTGGGTACCCAGCCACACATAGCCATGACTGTCTTTCAGTATGGCATTCACCTGTGTATTGCTCAATCCGTCACGATTGGTCAGGCGATTGAATTCCATCGAACCATACATACCGAAGGCACTGGCGGAAGCGATGGAGAGCATCCAGCAGACGAGCATCAGGATGCATCTGAAAAGGTTTCTTCTTATTAGTTTCATTGTATTTTTTCAGAACTTTCACGTATCTTGAGAATCATCGGCACCACCTCCTTGTAGATTTTCTCGACACCAAGCTTATCTGCAAGGTCCTTTAATGACGTTCTACGCTGTTTCATGTATAATAAGTTAGTTATGTGATGAATTTCTTCTAGATGTAATATTCCGCAGAATCTACCAGTCCGGCGCGAAGTGCATACTTTGTTGCTTCGTGCACGTTGTTCACACCGAGCTTTCTGAAGATATTCTTCCGGTGGGTATTCACGGTATGGAAACTGGAGAAACGCTTCTCGGCGATTTCCTTGGTTGTCATACCCAGGGCGATATCCTTGAGAATCTCGGTTTCGGTCTTGGTGAGATTCACTTTTTCTTCTGCTTCCTGCGGCTGAGTAAGGAGCACCTCCATCATTCGCTGGCAGACAAAACGCTTGCTGTCCACGCAGAAGCGTATCGCCTCCTTGATTTCCATCAGCGGACTCTCCTTCAGGAGCACGCTGAACATACTGCTGCTGGCGATGAGCACGCGTACGAAATCGACACTCAGGTCTTCGCTGAACAGCAGCCATCGTGTATAGGGAAAGCGCTGGTTGAAAATGAGCAGTTCGGCGGTATCATTGATATCGAAAAGCGTGTAATCGAGTATCACCACCGTATCTTCGTTTTCACGCAAGGCAAGCATCAGCTCTGTCTTGTCTTCCACATACTTGGTTTCCAATCCTTCCATTTTCTCTATCACGTATATCAGTCCGGCACGCGTGATATCCTGCTTATCTGCCAATAGAATCTTCATAAGCAATTCTCCTTCTTTTATGTTGTTATATACTCTTTTATGACCAAACTTTTATGAAGAGAGAACATAGCCTTTTGCTATGTTCTCCCTGTTTTATCTTTCCTAGAATGACATGAGGAATCCCATTCGGATGCCCCACTTATCTACATTGGCATGATTCAGGTAGTTGATACGGCGCACATAATCGATTCCGAAGAACTTGAAGATGTTGTGCACACCGGCTACCACCTCCCAATATGGCGTGTTGCCAAAGGTATAGGAGTTGTTAGGGAACTTGAAGATCACGTCATCCGATGTATTCTTCACCGGATTGTTCTTGTCGGTGAGCTGTCCCCATACTCCCTTCACGGCTACATACTCGCGCCACTTCAGCTTCTTGATGAGCGGAATGCGGTTGAGAAGCTTGCCGTTCATATCCCAGGCTACCGACCAGAAGAGCTGGCGGTCGCTCAGGAACTCCCAGTCTTTCATCATACTGATGGTTGCCTCCTGCTCGAAGATGGAGAGGTTGACTGGTGGCTGTACGAGCATAGTGAATGGAACCTTGTTCCACTGCATCTTGCCCACGATATTGAAGTCCACATATCCGAAGCTGCCCAGCCACTGGCGCTTGTAGATGCCCAGAGTGGTGAGGTTGCTCTGATACTGACCGCCCATGAATCCGTCCAGACCCATGGAATGGCGGAGGGTGAGCTCAGGACTGTCAAGATTGATAGGCAATCGCTGCTGCTTGGTGTTGACATAGGTAACACCCGGGTTGTAGTCGATGCCCACAGATGCCTCGGTGGTGCGTATCTTCTTTACTTCCTCGCCCGTGTTCACCTTGAAATAATGCAGATTGCCCACGGTGCGGTTGCTCTGCCATCTCATTCCCGCATCGAAGCGGAGTCCCCAGTCGGTCTCATAGACGAAGCTGAATTTCTGTCGCTGATAGAGATACATCTGGTCCTGCGTAGCAGCACGGATGGTCATGAAGAAGTTATCCTTGTTGTGCAGCAGGTTGTCATCGGATGGAGAGGTGATATCGTGACCAATCTCGAAGACGAACTTACGCATCGGGAACTCGAACGGACTGTTCTTTTTCTTGTTGAGCGAATAGGTGAAGAGATGACCATAGTACCAGTTGTGGCTCTTCGTACCGTAGGCACCATATCCATCCCAGAAGAAGTGAGGATTGAGTGCCGCCATGGTGCGGGCTGCCAGACGTAGGCGCACGCCATCCACGTAGTTGTTGGAGAGGAAGGTGTTGATAGGTCCGAGGTCGAAGAGGCTCTTTCTGCCATCCTTTCCTCCGCTTCCTATCTCTACATAGTTCTCCATGAGCGCCTTGACGCCGAAGATGATGTACTTGAATCCCTTGGAATTCTCCATACGGTGGATGAAACTGTCCATCGAAGACTCACTCTTGGTGAGATCCACCTGTCGGTACTTGTTCCAGTAAGCCTCATCACGGTTCATCGCATCCATATCATGCCTTACCTTCGCCTTGCCCTTGAAAAGAATCTTCGGCAAAGGGTCGAAGGCGTAATCGGTGATTCGGGTGTTTCGCACCACAAGCAGGTCCTGCAGCAGCTTGTTCATGTGCATCTCTGCTATCATATCATCCTTGGTGAGCACCCACTCGCCATTGTCGAGTTTGGTGTATTCCTGCTCAATCTTCATGTCCTTCACCCAGTTGACGGCTGAGTTGTGAGGCATGTAGAGATTACATTTCTTGACGTGCAGGGTACTGTCGGCAAGCACATAGAGCTCGCCTCGGAATCCGAAGTCCTGACTGTTGGCTGGGATAAACTGCAGATGATAGCAGAGGTCGCGATTCACATACACCGTATCTTCTATATAATAATGATAGAAGCTGATGGCAGTTCTGCCGAGCGGAGATGGGAACGGATACTGGAGCAATCGCACGTAGTCATCGTAGATATCCACATCTGTGAAGACATCCTTGATGGCTGTATTCAGGATTTCTCCGGTCTGGATCACCTGTCCGATACCATTGCTCTGCTGACCCTTGATGATATCCTTTTCGCTCTTCGGGTCCTTGCGGTAAACGTGCTGCGAAACGGTCTCATCGATGCTTACCGGCAGAGTGAGCTTGCCGTTGTAAGGCGAAAGCTCTACCTGGTCGAGGAGATACTGTCGCTTGCTGAAGAACTTGCCCTCCATCTGTTCCTTGGTGATATCATTGAGTGCGAGGGTAATCTTCTGATATTTATCATACTGATAATAATCATAGTTGCTGAGGTCGCTCTTCTTCTTGGCAGCGATGACACGGCGCATGAGTTCTACGGCAGGGTTATCCTTGCGCTTGTATCTTCCCTTCTTCGATTTCACCACGACTTCTCCCAGTTTATGGGAATCGTCCTTGAGCTTGATTTCGAGGAAGCTGGTTTTATCATCTACCTTGACCGTTGCGGTCTTGTAGCTCAGAGCGCTGACGGTAAGCATCAGTCCCGGCTTCTTTTCGATGGTAAACTTACCTTCTCCATCACTGGAAACGGCAATCTTGTGTCCCTTGTACTGCACGCTTGCATACGATACGGCAAAGCCGTCATCGTCGATGACACGACCTGTTATCTTCTGCTGCGCCATCATCTGTAGTGTAGAAACCACCAGGAGGACGAGCACCAAATACAATTTTCTTATACCTTTCATTACCTTATTATATATATAGGGGCCTTGCGCCCATTGTTAATCATTCTCTACTTTCAGGCTGCAAAGTTATAACATTATTCGTAAATAGCTGCAAAAACCTATTATATATTTCAGTTTTTTATGAGATTTTCAGAAATTCCTCCATCTCAGAGAGTTTCTTAATGATACCATCGGGAATGGATTCATCCACCTTCTTCTCTTCCCACTGCAATCCCTTGATCCATAGGGTGTGGCAACCCAGCTTGTGGGCAGGAATGATATCCTTGCCATAGGTATCGCCCACTACCAGCACCTGAGAGGCTGGAAGATCGAGGGCGCAGACTCCGAGGGCGAAGATGGCTGGGTTAGGCTTGCGCACACCCACTACTGCCGATTCTATCACGTCCTCGAAATAGCCATCAATTCCTGCATCCTTCAATACCTGATTGATGTTGCCGTAGAAATTGGAAACCAGCACCATCGGATAACCCTTCTGCTTCAGATGCTCCAACACCTGCCTGTTTTCATTCAGAAGAGCAAGGGTCTTGGCATTGATATAGCGAGCCATATCCACTGCTATCTGATGAATTTCAGAATCAGAAAGGGAGAGGAAAAGGCTTTCTGATGAAGCATCAGAATCTTTTCCGGGATTCCCAAGCTTCGCCTGTTTCTCAGAATCATCCTTTCCTGTCTCCAGCAACTCCTTTCCTGCCAGGAAATTCAATTCCAGGATCAGTTTTTCTCTGAGAATATCCTCGAAATGGAAATCGGGAGTCACGATGGGATTCACAGCCAGTGCTCGCTCACCATACACGTAGGCATCGCGAAACGCCTGCTTGTGGATACTTACTCCTGGCTCTACTTCCTCGTCATCAGCCACACCGATGCCGAAGTGCTCGTAGCCCTGCCACAGCACTTCCGACCAGTGGTCGCCCCTGGTATCGAGCGTGCCACCATAATCAAAAATGATTCCTTTTATATCCAGTACTTTCATTATTTTCCTTTATTAATTGTTTGCTGCTGGCTCTTCTGATCAGCCTCGTATTCTTCCTGAATCTTCTTCAGATCCTTGTTTCCCACCTTGATGAGCAGAATGCCGATGGCTATCCATACCAGCTCACGGATTCGGGTGATGAGACCGGTATATACACCCAGGGCACCCGTAAGATGCAGGCCATCCACCGCCAAGGCAAGACCACCCTCTCGGGCTCCCAACTGCATAGGAGAGAAGAAGATGAGGTTGCTGAAGAGCGATGAGAAGGCAAGAATCAGAATGCTGTCGGCGATGCTGATATCCGCCGCAAAAGCCTTCAGGATAAGATAAATCTCCAGGCTCTGGAGCACTCTCGCCATCACCTCGAAGAAGAGGGAACTGTAGAAGGTGCTCTTGTGCTGACCATGCAGCAGGGCTATCTGCGAATCTATCTGCTCCAGGGTCTCCTGCTTCTCCTGCTCAAACCGCTTAGCCCAGTTCTTCACGAAAGGAATATGGGTGAGCAGACGGATGCCCTTCTGCGCCATTCCCGTCTTGTAGCCGCGGGCGAAGAAGTAGATGCCTAGCAGGCAGAAGGCTGCGATGAAGCCCAGCATGATGCCCATAGGGACACCTATCGGATACAGGGCGATATAGAGAAATACCGACAGGAACCAGAACCAGAAATGGGAGAAGATGTGCATCATCACATAGAGAATGACCGATGATGTAGCCTTGCTCACACCCGTAAAAGGCTTCAGCTCCATAATGCGGTAAGGTTCGCCGCCCATCAATCCGCAGGGAGTGGTGTAGTTCAGGGCAAATCCGCTCACGGTGAGCTTATATACTCGCCAGAACGAGAGTCCCTTCACCCTACCCTCATCGTTGATGATGAGCCACCAGGAAACGGTGTTCACCCAATAAACCACGAGCCACAGACCGAGAATCAGCGGGAAATAGATGCCCGCCTGTTTCAGATAGCGCCAGATATCGGTATAGTCCATATCCATCGTGCAGAGCATGATGATGATGGCGATGATACCGAACGCCATGAATATATTTCTGAACTTGTTATTCATATAAGTATTTGTTATTGTTTATGCCTCATACTCTCCCTTCAGGACCTTCTGGTTGAGCTTCAGACAAAGACGCTCGTGGGTTCCTCTCATATAGAAGAAAATCAGACTGAACACGGTAATCTCGATAGCCGGATAAAGCCATGGAAGACCTATCAGGATAGAGATGAACAGCGTGATGCTGCGCCAGTTGAAGGTAAGGATATTGGCATATTTCATCAGTGGAAGACTGCCCGCACGGAAGTCGGAACGCAACTGCTCAGGCAACTGCTGCGGATATCTTTCGCGCAGATTTCTCTTGAATATCTGGAAGATAGGAGTATCCCGCTCCTGTCCCAAAGTATAGTTCTTGTAGAAGAACTGGAAGAGTTTCTGCACTGGCTCCTTTTTCCACTTCATCTGCTTCCACAGCTCTACCTGCTTGCTGGCATCGTCCAGTTCGCTTCCCTCCTTGCCTTTCAGAAAGAAGAGGTGAATCTGACGGTAGTAGTCGGCAAGACGGCTCTGAATGGCATGGCATCCGAAACCGGCTACGATGCAGAGTGCCCAGATTTTCCAGCCCCACTCCGGCATCAGACGGAAGGAGATGGCGAAGTAGATGCTGACAAACCAGAAGTCGCCAGCTGCGCCATCCAAGATTCTGCCCAAGGCACTCTTCTGATTGGTGAGTCGTGCCAGCTGACCGTCGCAACTGTCATATACGTTTGCCCAAATGAGCAAGAAGATGCCCAAGATGTTGATTGCCAAATCATCGAAATAGAAGCAGATGCCCGCTCCTACGCCGAGGAAAATGGAAAGAATGGTCACCACGTTTGGGGTGACGTGAAGCATGCGGAAGAATCGCGCCCACTGGTAACCAATAGGACGATAGAAATAAATATCAATGTGCTCCTCGGTATCCGCAGATTTCAGAGAAGCCTTAAATTCCTGATTCATCTTTTTTTATTTTTTTGTTATTCCTGTATCATTTTTGTTGCTATATAGAACGCAGCCTCATCACGGCATGGCGCAAAGCTAGGCCAGTCGTTGAAGTCGATGATGCGGATGCTGCCATCCTCGCTGACCACACAGTCGCCGCCATATACCGGCACATTCAGCATGTCGGCAGCCTTGTCAGCCTCAGCCTTCAGAGCCTCGGCATCGAAGGCGATGCCCTGAGCCTCACCATTGATCACCTCCAGTCCGAACTTGGAACGATGACCGCATTTCGATGGATAGAACCAATAGAAGAAATCGGTACCCGATACGCCGTAGAACTTGATGAGGTCGCCCTTCAGGTGCTCATTCACCACCACCGATGTGATGCCGCGCAGCCAGAATTCCTTCAGCAGCGCCTCAGCCTCCTGCTCGTTCTGCACATAGCAGGTATCCTCCTTCTGCTGCGCACAGCCGTCTCCACGCTTCAGCCAGCAAGGATAGTGGATATCCTTCACCATCTCTCCGTTTCTGCCGATGATGCGGCTCTCGGGAGTAGCGATGCCTCCGGCGATGAAACGCTCGGTCATGATGCGGCGGATGCAGCGGTTTACACCAAGACTGGAGTTCACCACCAATACGCCTTCCTCCTCTATTCTGCCGAGAATATCGAGTGCCTGCTTGCTGCGTGCCATCGAGAAGAAGCCATCCACGCCCACTGTCACACGGCAGCGAGGCCATCCGTAGGCTCTCTCCAACACAGTTGCCTTGCGGCAGAATTCCTTCTCGCACATCAGCATCACCTGCGCACCGAGTGCCTCCAGCTGCTGTTTTACGGCATTCATGATGGCAGCATCGTTATCCACGCAATTAGGCGAGAACTCGTTGCCGCGGCATACCCCCACCAGGGTCTTACCCTCCAGCGGATGGATGAAAGCCTCGGCCTTCGCAATATCCTCCTTGTGATCTACATCGAGAATCTTGTTGATAGGATAAGCCTCCAGCTTCAATCCCTCTACCACCAGCTGGCGCTGGAAGTTGCGCATACGGCTCATGCCCTGCTCCATGCAGTGGTCGAGCACATCCAGCGCCTTGTCGCCCAAACAGTAGATGCCACCCGAAATCAGATGGTCGTCGCCCTCCTGCTTATCATGGAAGCCCGTAATTCGGGGTTTCTTGTGCGAACCCTGCTTGTCGAGCAGACTGGCACCCTCGGCATCCTCCTGCTTCTCCACGCCTACCCACAGCGGTTTTTCATCATCTACGTATGGGGTGACAGCCATGCAGCCGTCAATATCCTTTGCCTCCTGGAAGTGGCGGATATACTTCTTGAATTCTTCCTCACGGAAGATGGTATCCACGGTGGTGAGGCAGAAGCGCTCGCCACGGAGATATGGCGAGAGGGCATGCAGACTGTGCATGGAACTAGGAGTGGTCTTTACCACCAGGCGCAGAGGCACCGGCAGCTTCATCTGCTCCAGATGTTCACGCACCGCCGTGCTCCATTCGTTGACAATCACTACGATTTCGGTAGCACCGCAATCTACGAAGATGCGTAGAAGGCGCTCTATCATCGGTTCGCCGCATACCGGCACCAGGGGTTTAGGCTGTTCCACGCCTTCCTGTGCCAATCGGCTTCCCTCGCCTGCGGCTATAACTGCAAATCTCATTCTATCTATTTCTAATTATTTTTATTTTTCTTCAATTTCCTATAACTTTCTTCTGTAGCAGCGGCGGCGACGGTGCTGCACGCTTTCCAGATACTGCCACTGGCTCTGCACACCCTTATTGCTCTCCATCTGTGGCATCGCCTCCGCCCATTTGAAACCGTAGCGGTGGTACTGCTCGATGAGGTCGGCGAAGATGAGGGCATTGGCACCCTTGCTACGGTATTCCGGCAACACGCCGATGAGCACCAGATCCACGGTATCAGTGGCATGGCACTTCATCACCCGCAGAAGTCGAAGCCATCCCCAAGGGAAGAGCTTACCGTTGCGGTTCTTCTGCAGCGCCTCGGTCATGGATGGGAAGGATACGCCGAAACCGATCAGGCGGTTGTTGTCGTTGCCATCTACCACACCGGTGATGAGGTTCATATCCGCCATCTTGATATACGAATCCACATACCCGTCGATCTGTCGGTCGGTGAGTTGCTGGAAATCGTAGAGATCCTTGTAGGTTTCGTTGACGATGCGGAAGACTTCCCTGCCCATACCGCCCTGAACCAGTTCGTGCTTGGTAAACTTATGCACGTGCAGATTGTAGCGGCTCTCGATGAGCTGGGCTGTCTTGGCAAATTTCGGAGGGGTTACCTCAGGCACCTTGATACGGTACTCCAGCCAGTCGTTGTCCTTCTGGAAGAGCTCCAGAGCATCCATGTGCTTGGGATAATAAGGGTAATTGTAGTTGACGTACATGGTGGATTTCTCGTGGAATCCTTCGATGAGCATTCCTTCGCGGTCCATATCGGTAAAGCCAAGTGGTCCTACCAATTCTTCCATGCCACGCTCTCTGCCCCACCGGGCTGCGGCATCCAGCAGCATACTGGAAACCTCGAGATTATCGATGAAGTCGAACCATCCGAAGCGCACCTGCTTCTTGTTCCACTGGTCGTTGGCACAATGGTTGATGATGGCGGCAATGCGGCCTACCACCTTCGGGATGCTGTAATCGATAGCCAGGAAATATTGCGCTTCGCAGAAATCGAAGGCTGGATTCTTGTCTTTGCTCAATGTATTCCACTCGTCAAAACGCAAGTAAGGAACGGCATATTTGCTACCTTCATAAAGGTCGTAATAGAACTGTATGAAAGTTCTCAATCCTTTCTTGGTGGTAACGGGTATGATTCTAATATCACTCATTGATCTGATTTTTTCTAAAACTTTTTGCTCTGATTTTTCTTTTTATAATAATGTATCATCAGAAAAACGGTGCAAAAGTACGAGTTTTTTCCGAGATGGCAAACGAAATCCGTGTTTTTTTTCCTGCCGAGCGTTAAAATCATCGAATATTCCCCCCCTTTCGGAAATAAAGCAGTAACTTTGCAGGCTGAAAGGATTCTAGAAATATGAAGAAATCGAGAGATAATTATACATTCCTGACCCATGCACCGGTGCATAGGGTGATTTTTACGATGGCGATTCCTACCATTATCAGCATGTTATCGACGAGTATGTACAACCTCGCCGACACCTACTTCGTGGGCAGCATCAATACCCAGAGCGTGGCGGCGGTAGGCGTTTCCTTCGCCATGATGGCAGTAATCCAGGCCGTTGGTTTCCTCTATGGTCATGGCTCCGGCAACTATATTTCCCGAATGCTGGGAGCCAAGGAGGTGGGGAAGGCGAAGAAGATGGCATCCACGGGCTTCGTGCTGAGTTTCCTGACGGGACTTCTCATCGCCATTCTTGGACAACTTTTCCTTACACCACTGTGCATTCTTCTGGGTTCCACCCCCACCATCCAGCCCTACGCCGAGCGCTATCTCGGCATCATCCTGCTGGGTGCTCCCTTCATGACAACCTCTCTGACCCTCAACAACCAGATGCGCTTCCAGGGCAATGCGATGTATGCAATGAAGGGAATCATGTCGGGAGTGCTCCTCAATCTCATCCTTGCCCCACTGCTCATCCTTTATTTTGCCATGGGCATCACGGGTGCCGCCATCGCCACCCTCATCAGCCAGTGCTTCGGCTGCGCCATGCTCTTTTGGATGACGCACAAGGGAGAAAACATCCGCATCCATCTTCGCAACTTCACTCCATCCAGGGCCTACTTCAAGGAGATTATCTTTGGCGGCACACCTTCCTTATCAAGACAGGGCTTGGGAAGCATCGCCACACTGATGCTGAACGTGGCTGCCGGAGCCTACGGAGATGCAGCCATTGCGGGTATGAGTATCGTGACGAGAATCTCCTTCTCCACCTATGCCGTGGTGATTGGACTGGGGCAGGGTTTCCAGCCGCTCTGCGGTTTCTGTTATGGAGCCAAGTTGTACGACCGTGTGAAGGAGGCTTTCTTTTTCTGCACCAAATGCGGCACGGTATTTCTGGCGGTTTGTGCCGTACTCGGCTTTCTTCTCTCCGAGCCTATCATCGAACTCTTCCGTGATGATGCCAGCGTGGTAGCAGTGGGGTCTGTTGCCCTGAAGTGGCAGGTAATCAGCTTTCCTCTGATTGCTACCATCGTGCTGACGAATATGTTGACTCAGACCATCCGCAAGCCTGTACGTGCGAATATCGTGGCTGCAGCACGTAGCGGTTTGTTCTTCATTCCGCTCATTTTCATCCTCCCTCATTTCTTCGGATTACTGGGCGTGGAGATGTGTCAGGCGTGGGCAGATATCTGCTCCTTCCTCGTGGCGGTACCGATAGCCTGGAGTGCATTCAGGGATATGAAATTTCTGCAACGCTAAAAAAATCATAAAAAACAAGAACGAATTCTTTGCAGTTCAAGAAATTAATCGTATCTTTGCACTCGAATTTTATTGATACATTAAGAACATGAGTAAAGATACACTAACTCATCAGCTGACAGAGACTATCGACGAGCTTTCAAGCACCGAATCGCTGAAGGGTCTCTTCCATCAGCATAGAGACGGAAATCCACTTCCTTCGGGCAAGGCGCTCGAAGACATCATCAATCTGTCTCGCTCCATCCTCTTTCCGGGATATTTCGGAAACTCATCCGTGAATATCTCTACCATCAAATACCATATCGGAGTAAGAGTTGAGAAACTCTACGAGATGCTCGCAGAACAGATTCTCGCCGGACTCTGCTTCGCCAACGACTGCGAATCGGAAACCCAGGCAGAACTGCAGCACCAGCGTGCCAAGGCAGGCGTCATCGCCGCCAAAGCCATCATGGAATTTCCCAAGCTCCGCAAGATTCTCGCCACCGACGTAGAGGCAGCCTACAACGGTGACCCGGCAGCGATGAGCCACGGAGAAATCATCTCCTGCTATCCCGTGATCAAGGCTATCACCAACTATCGTATCGCTCATGTTCTGCACAAGCTCGGCGTGCCCCTCATCCCAAGAATGATGACGGAGCTGGCACACTCGGAGACGGGTATCGATATCAATCCGGAGGCTACCATCGGCCACCACTTCACCATCGACCATGGCACGGGTGTGGTTATCGGAGCCACCTGCATCATCGGCAACAACGTGAAGATCTATCAGGGTGTTACCCTCGGAGCCAAGAGTTTCCCGCTGGATAAGGACGGCAATCCTATCAAGGGAATCCCTCGCCACCCTATCCTGGAAGACGATGTCATCGTATATGCCAACGCCACCATCCTGGGCAGAATCACCATCGGAGAAGGCTGCATCGTGGGCGCCAACGTGTGGGTGACCAAGGACATGAAGCCGAAAACAAAGAAATATAGAAAAGAAAAACAAAGTTTATTAGATATAGAATTCAATAATGGAACAGGAATTTGAACTCATTGCCAAGACCTTTATGGGTCTGGAGCCAGTCTTGGCTGAGGAGCTCACCCAACTGGGTGCTAACAATGTACAAATAGGTCGCCGCATGGTATCTTTCACTGGCGACAAGGAAATGATGTATCGTGCTAACTTCCAGTTACACACAGCCATCCGCATCTTGAAACCTATCAAGCACTTCAAGGCTCGTTCTGCCGAGGAGGTGTATGACGAGGTTCAGAAGATCAAGTGGGATGACATCTTAGACGTGAAGAAGACTTTCTCGGTAGATTCAGTAGTCTATTCAGAGGAGTTCCGCAACTCACGCTTCGTGACTTACAAGGTAAAGGATGCCATCGTGGACTGGTTCCGCGAGAAGCAGGGCACACGTCCTAACATCAGCGTGTCTAACCCAGACATCCGCCTCAACATCCATATCGCAGAGGATAACGCTACACTGAGTCTCGACTCAAGCGGTGAGAGTCTGCACCGCCGCGGCTACCGTCAGGAGCAGGTAGAGGCACCTCTGAACGAGGTTCTCGCTGCAGGTATGATCCTGATGACCGGCTGGAAGGGCGAATGCGACTTCATCGACCCAATGTGCGGTTCGGGAACCATCGCCATCGAGGCTGCCCTCATCGCACGCAACATCTCTCCAGGTGTATTCCGCAAGGAGTTTGCCTTCGAGAAGTGGAACG
>ENA-OVAL01000054-OVAL01000054.1-human-gut-metagenome-genome-assembly--contig:-NODE-54-length-28388-cov-14.300109_pt1 | contig 28388 bp, 24 predicted proteins | sample MGYA00242095_ERZ508980 | MGnify/ENA primary metagenome ERZ508980 (study PRJEB26280, sample SAMEA2531411) | human gut metagenome | biome: human gut; feature: human-associated habitat; material: faeces... | reverse complement strand
TTAAAACCGGGGGATTTGTAATCCCCCAACAAAAGGAAAAGCATACTCCTTTGCTTCGGATTGCAAATCCGCAGAGGCTAAATAGGTTAGGACATTTTTTAACGCCGGATTGCAAATCCGGCGAGACGCCTAGCGGGGGCGGTGTTCAAATTCTCCGAGACACCTAGCGGGCTTGCGTTCTTGAAGAAACGAAGAAGAGGGTGTGTCTTGGACTTTTGACACACCCTCCTATGAGCTTTTGCCCTTTCAGGGCGTTTGAAAGTGCAATCCTTTGATGTACCTTTAATTTTATTATTTCAGTTTCTTGAGATAACCCTCAGCACGGGTATCTCCCAGCTCCTTTGCTTTTTCCAGGTTCTTGCGAGCCTCTTCCTTCTGCTTGTTCTCCATCTGGAGCAAACCGAGGAGGAGATAGCCATCGGCATATTCTGGAGCAATCTCTATGCAATGCTTGGCTGCACTGATGCCTTCTGCATATCGCTTCACACGCAAGTCAAGACTAGCCCATTCTGCAAAATAAGTAGGCTCGTTAGGAGCGAGGTAGCAGGTACGGGCAATATCAATCAGCGCTGGCTGCCACATGCGCAACTTGGTCTCAGCCTTGTATCTGGCATAGAAAAATGCAGGATTAACAGGACGGACTATCGAATCATACATATTATAGTCGGCTATAGCACTACGATACTCTCCCTGTTCTGCCTGGAAATCACCACGAGCCAGATAGTAAGGACCAGCCATGGTGCCCGAGTTCTTAGCCTCATTGACTGCACTGTCCAGCAAAACCTTAATCTCTGTAGCAGGAGCCTTGAGCTGAATCTTAGCCTGAGCAGCTTCCAGGAAGATTTCCGGGTTCTTGACCGAAGTCTTGGTCAGGGCGATGAACATATCGTATGCCTTCTGATAATTACCCTTGGTAAAGATGATGCGTGCCTCCTGATGCTGATATACAGGATTGGCATTGATGGCGTATGCCTTCTGTGCCTCTTCTATCGCCTTGTCGTAAGTCCAGGCTGTATAGGCAGAATCACCCTTATAGATCAGTTTCTGATAGATGACATCAGAATAATTGGAGTGGGCTTCATCCTTGGCAGAAGATTTCTTGATTCCCTCTTCCATACATTTGGCAGCCTCGGCAAACTCGTTCTTATCTACAAGAAGAGTTGCTTTTTCCTTATAGCCGAATGCTGAAGCAGGGAACTTTGCCATAAACTCATCTGCATACTTGTCATAGATGTCGCGAGACACCTGAGACTTGTTGAGCGTCATCATCGTAATTGCCTCCTGTTCGGTATCAGGAAGAGCGGTACGGATGCCTGTTTCGCGAAGGGCTGCATCCAGTGTAGAAAGACCCGTCACCTTCAACTCCTTGGCATAGTTGGCATCAATGGCAGTTACCTGACCGTTGCTATGCATGATACCAATCACCTGTCCGCTTTTGTTGACGAATGGGCAACCCACTGCATTGTCCGGTACGGTGTTGGAGAAGATGTAGTAATTGTAAGTTTCCTTAAACTTCTCAACGCTTGCGATATCCTCCTGCTGGAAAGGTGACTTCTTGATAGAATAAGGAACGAGCCAAACCTTGCTGCCCGCAGGTGATTCTGCTGTTGCAATGTTGGCAGCCGTGGTATTACCCAGTACCCTGAACTTAGCCACATCGTAAAGCTCATCGGCTCCGAGGATGGCATCCACGTCCATCGACTTTCCGCTGGCATCCACGATGGTAGCCTTCACAGCACCGATAAACGGTTTGAAGGTACCGATAGCCGTTCCCTTGTTATCAATAAACACACCTTGTGTAGAAGAGATGATGTTACCATCCTTGTTGAAGGTGGTGAGTGTAAATACGCTCTTGGCGGCTTTCTGTACAGAGCCTGGCTGAGCGAAGAGGGATGATGCACCCAGCATCAGTCCCATCAGTATCATATTTATTCTTTTCATATTCTCAATAATTCTTTGGCATTGGCAAGAGCTGCCTGCGTGATGTCACTGCCACTGAGCATCTGGGCAATTTCCTCAATGCGCTCCTGGTTGTTGAGTTCTTTCATGTGCGAGATGGTTCCATTCTCGGTTTCCTCCTTCAATACCTTGTAATGATGGCTTCCCTTGGCAGCAATCTGTGGCAGATGAGTGATGGAAAGTACCTGTCGGTTCTGGAGTCCCATCTCTTCCATGATATCTGCCATCTTTTCTGCTATCTTACCGCTTACGCCGGTATCAATCTCATCAAAGATGATGGTTGGCAACTTCACGGCTCCACTGATCATAGCCTTCAGCGAGAGCATTACACGAGCAATCTCACCACCCGAAGCAACCTGACTGACAGGCTGTAGCTGGGTACTCTTGTTGGCACTGAAGAGGAAGCTGACCTTATCGGCACCATTTCCAGACAGTGGCTTTTCTGCAAAGGCAATCTCGAATCTCACATTCGGAATGCCCAGCGGGATGAGTCTGCCCTTCATCTCTTTTTCGATGGCCTTTGCTGATTTCTGACGGATAGAAGTGAGTAGGGCAGCTTGCTTTTCAGCCTTGGCAAGGAGAGCTGCAACTTCTTTTTCCTTCTCTTCGATGTCTTCATCGCCATTATCGATATGTGCAAGCTGTTCTGCGATGCGGTCACGGGTAGCGATGAGTTCAGTTACCGTTTCCACATGGAACTTCTGCTGCAGGGTGTAGAGCTTGTCCAGACGGGTATTGATGGCATCCAATCGGTTAGGATCGAATTCCACGTGATCTACACTACTGCTGATTTCCTGAGCGATGTCCTTCAGTTCGATATAGCTGCTCTGCATTCTGCCAGCCACATCAGCCATGCTTGGATAGACATCACAGATATTTTCCAGTTGATGAGTGGCGTTCTTCAGTTTGTCAAGTATGCTGTCGTCGTCTCCCGAAAGCGCATTGTCTGCTTCGAAGAGAGCGGTCTTGATATCCTCCGAATGGCTCAGGGTTTCTGCTTCCTGTTCCAGCTGTTCCAATTCGCCTTCCTGCAGATTTGCATCATCCAGCTCTTTATGCTGGAAGCGCATAAACTCCTCGTTCTCACGGTTCTTGGCTATCTCGGCTTTCAGTTCTTCCAGAAGTTCCTTGGCTTTGCGATAGGCATCATACTCCTTTTGGTAAACCTTGAGCTGTTCGGCATCCTGAGCGATGATATCCACCACATTCAACTGGAAGTCTTCTTTCTGCAGAAGAAGATTCTGATGCTGCGAATGGATATCCACGAGTTGCTCTCCCAATTCTCTCATACGGGTGAGAGGCACCGGGGTATCATTGATGAAGGCACGGCTCTTGCCGGCTGCAGTCAACTCTCTTCGGATGATCGTATCATCGGCATCATAGTCGATGTCGTTATCATCGAAGAATTTCTGCATACCATATCTGGAGAGATCGAAGTGAGCCTCTATCACGCAACGGTCTCTTCCAGCCTTGATCGCCTTGCTGTCGGCACGGTTACCCAGAAGCAGTCCGATGGCACCGAGGATGATACTCTTTCCTGCTCCTGTCTCACCCGTGATGACGGAGAAGCCAGGATAGAGAGAGATGTTCAGCTCGTCGATGAGCGTGAAGTTCTTGATATATAATTGCTTGAGCATATTTTTTCTACTTTTTGATAAAGATATAAAGGGAAAGCTGATTCTGATTTTCAGAAGCTTCCGTTCTGGAAGATGATTGGATGATGATGACTTCTTCCTGAAAGATTATTCCTTGACCAGATCCCAATATTTATTCTGTGAAGGATTGATGGAGAAGAGGAGTTCATAGATGCTCTCCTTTTCCTTTTGGGTTCCCTTGCCGCGATAGATGTTGGCAAGTTCATCCTTCTTGAAGTCGGTCCATATCTGTGGCAACAAACTGAGCGGGCGGTTTTCCTTCGCCTTCTTCAGTCCTGTTTCCAGGGCGGCGGTTATCTCGGTACGACCTCTTTCCGCATTATTCGCCATCTCGTCGAGTCCTTTCCGATAGTAGTCATACTGCAACTGTCTGAAGGGTTCCAGCGCTCCATCCAGATAGTCTGAGATGATAGCATATCGGTTACGGTCATCAGAGAAAGCCTTCCATCCGGGATAATCCAGATTCTGGGCATTGTTTGTCAGATTCATGCAGCGCTGCAGGATGTCTTCACCGCCTTTGGGGGCAAAACTATCCAGATCGATGCCGATGATAAGATATGCATAATAGGCAAAGAGAGCTGTAAGCTGATTGTCTATCTGCTGCTCATTGAACTCCAACTGGTCGTATTCGGCAAAACGAAACGTGAAGTTATCGTCCACATTATTATATAAGGTGGAGGTGTATGCCGAATTGAAGACGGGGCGATTGGCCTGTATCAGCGCCTTGCAGGTAAAGAGATTCTGGTCTCTGTCATACTTGGTGACGGTGATATTGAAGTTGCAGATGATGCGTTCGTTCTTCTGAAACTGAAGATGAGTCCATTGGCGATTGTTGACGAATTGCTGCAAGCTTTGTTGCAGATTGTCGAATACGCCTTTTTCCGTACCCGAAATCTGGGCATGGTTGATAGTAATCTTAGCTTGCAGCTCCTGTGCTGAAATCGCAGAAGGACAGCAGCACAGGAGGCCAGCAGCTAAAGATACCGGACTAAAACAGGAGAGCCAGCTCATCAATGATGTCGTGAGCCACCTCAGTCTTCGGTTTCTTTTCATATTCTTTCTTTCCCTTTTCAGAGATGATGGTAATCTGATTGTCGTCAGTACGGAAAGTAGTGCCCGGATTACGTGTAGAGTTGAGCACGATGAAGTCGGCGTTTTTCTTCACTCTCTTCTTCTGGGCATTACTCTCTTCGTCGTTGGTTTCCAGGGCGAAAGCTACGATTCGCTGATTCTTTTGTTTCATCTGTCCCAAGGCTGCTGCGATGTCATGGGTAGGCACCAGTGTCAACTCCAGGTCATCTTTTTCGCGCTTGATTTTCTTATCTGCTACATTGGCAGGACGGAAGTCTGCTACGGCTGCACAGAGAATGGCTGCATCAGATGAAGCAAAGGCTGCTGTCGCTGCCTGATACATCTCCTCACAGCTCTCCACATTGATGCGGTGGATAGCAGGACTACAGTCTAATGAAACAGGACCTGCCACCAAAGTAACATCCGCACCACGGCGGAGACATTCTTCGGCAAGTGCGAATCCCATCTTTCCTGAAGAATAATTGCCGATGAAACGCACTGGGTCAATCTTCTCATAGGTTGGTCCAGCTGTAATCATCACCTTCTTTCCGCAGAAATCTTTCTCTGCAGTCTTCTGGTTCTCTGATTCTACATCAGCAACCTCATCGGCACTCTCCATCATATTGAAGTATCTGTCCAGGTAATTCACGATGACATCCGGTTCCTCCATGCGTCCCTTTCCCTCTAATCCAGAAGCAAGGAATCCCACTTCCGGTTCGATGATATGGTTACCATAGCCGAGAAGGGTTTTCATGTTAGCCTGGGTAGAAGGATGCTTGTACATATCAAGGTCCATAGCAGGAGCCATGAAGACTGGTGCCTTCATGGAGAGATAGGTGGTGATGAGCATATTGTCTGCAATACCATGCGCCATCTTGCCCATGGTAGATGCCGTACATGGTGCAATGACCATCGCATCCGCCCAGAGACCGAGATCCACGTGCGAATTCCAGGTACCATCACGCTGTGAGAAGAACTCGCTTACCACAGGCTTGTGGGTCAGCGCCGAGAGGGTGATAGGGGTAATGAACTCCTTACCGGCAGGCGTAATGACCACCTGTACCTCAGCTCCCTTCTTGATGAGACCACGGATGATAAGACATGACTTGTAGGCTGCAATGGAACCCGTAATGCCCAATACGATTTTCTTTCCTTTTAACATATTATTTTCCCATTCTCTTGTTGAACTCGCGCAGACGGATACGGGTGAGTACCTGCTTGGTATTGTTGGTGAAATCGCTTCCCAACACCCAGGTGAAGTAACCAGGATCCTTAGTCAGAATCTCTGCCACATCCCATCCTTTGTACTTGCCGAAGTTGAAAACCTCGTGCTTGCGAGGCTCGCCCTTTTCGTCGAGTATCACATTGCCGTCGGCATCCTTCAACTCCTGCCAAACGATGCGTCCGGCAAAATCTACATTGTCGTTGCGCTTGGAGAACTCAGCAAGCTCGTCCATGTCATTGTTGAGTACACGGTCGGCTTCCTCCTGAACACCAGGGGCATAACGGTCCAGCTCGCCTTTCAGCACGCAATAGGTAGCCTCGGTATCCTGGTCGGCGCGGTGTGCCTCGAAGTCTTCCTCCATCTTTCTGCCGCAATAGAACTTGTAGGCAGCAGCCAGGTTACGACGCTCCATCTTCATAAAGATGTTCTGGGCATCAATGAGGCGACACTTAGAGAAATCGAAATCGATGCCGGCACGCAGGAATTCCTCTGCAAGCATAGGTACATCGAAATGATTGGAGTTATAGCCAGCAAAATCACAACCGGAGAACTCCTGGTTGAAGGTAGCCGCCAACTGCTTAAAGGTTGGTGCATCCTTTACATCATCATTGCTGATACCTGTAAGAGCAACCACCTCTTCAGGGATTGGCTTCCCTGGATTGATAAACTGGTTTTTACGTACCTCTGTTCCATCTGGATACACCTTGATATAGGAGATCTGGATGATTCTGTCTTTCACCATGTCAAGACCAGTAGTCTCTAGGTCGAACACGATCAGAGGCTTAGTAAGATTTAATTTCATTACTTCTAGTATTTATTACTATATATTACTGATAGGGAAGGGGTGTTTAGATGAGCCAAGCTCCTTATTCGTTAAGGAGCATTGGCATGATGAGCATGAGGATATCCTCGTCTTCTGGCTGCTCAGCTGGTACAATGATACCTGCACGGCTAGGATCAGCCAAGTGGAAGACAACCTGATCGCTGTTCAGATTACCCAGGATTTCCATCAAGCTGCTACCCTTGAAACCGATGCTGATGCTGGAACCGCTATATTCGCAAGCCAATACTTCCTTGGCAGAAGTAGAGAAGTCGATGTCTTCTGAAGAAACCTCGAAACGGCCGCTCTCGATATGGAAACGGATCAGCTGGCTGCTCTCGCTGGCAAATGGCAAAACACGGCGCAATGCACTCTGCAAGCCCTTGCGATCTACGGTTATCTCACATGGGTTGTTGGCAGGAATCACTGAGTTGTAATTAGGATAGCGACCATCAATGAGGCGGCATTTCAATACGCCATCGCTAAACTGAATCTCAGCTCTGCGTGCATCAAACTTGATGGTTGCCTCATCATCCTTGCTCAGAATGTTCTTCAGCAATGATGCTGGCTTCTTTGGCAGGTTGAATGAAGAAGGAGTCTCACTCTTGACAGTGAAGTTCTTGCTTCTTACCAACTTATGGCCATCACTTGCAACGATGGCAAGCGCTTCTGGAGTAAGGTCGAAATAGATACCATTCATTACTGGGCGCAGCTCATCGCTAGCTGTTGCAAAGAGAGAACGGTTGATATTGTCGATCAGCACCTGTGCTGGCAAGACGAGGGTAGTGCAGGCATCACCCATATCCTGTGTTGGAGGATAGTCTTCAGCATTCAAGCCTGTGAAATTATAGAGACCATTCTGATATACAATCTTAATGGCATAACTATCTGTATCTACATCGAAGCTGAGAGGCTGCTCAGGCAACTCCTTCAATGCATCCAGGATGACGCGGTTGGCAACGCAGAACTCGCCTTCGCCATCGCAGTCAGTGAGAGCGATGGTACTCTTGATGATGTTGTCACTGTCGCTTGCGGTGATGGTCATCTCGCCGTTGGCAACTTGAAACAGGAAATTGTCAAGGATAGGCAGAGAATTCTTGCTGCCAATCACCTTAGCAAGCATATTGAGCTTGCTGTTCAATGCTGAACTTGAAACTGTAAATCTCATGAGTCGTTATTTTATATTATTAATTTTCTATATTACTTATCTCATTTTCATTGCTGATGCTCCTTACTTGATGGGTAAATTGGGGCATTTGCGCAATTATGAGCACAAAAATACAAAAAATATTGGGGATAGACAAAAATAATCGAAGAAATGTTTTTGTTTTAAAACTATTTTTAGTAATTTCGCAGTCAGAAAGAAAAATAGTAGATAGATTCACTCGTTTTTGAGCCTCTTCATACATCTTTTGATTCCCGATGAAAATGAGGCTCGGCAGGCGAAGGATTGAAACAATTTTTAAAATAATAATATGGAATTACAAGGAAAGGTAATTGCCGTTTTACCAGAAAAAAGCGGCGTTTCTGCAAGAGGTGAGTGGAAGGCTCAGTCTTATGTCATTGAAACTCATGAGCAGTATCCAAAGAAGCTTTGCTTCGATGTTTTCGGTGCAGACCGTATTGCTCAGTTCAACATCCAGAGTGGTGAGGAACTTTTGGTTTCTTTTGATTTGGATGCACACGAATATAATGGTCGTTGGTTCAACAGTGTCCGCGCTTGGAATGTGCAGCGTGTAGATCCTAATGCTGTTGCTGCCATGCAGGGTGGCATGCAGCCAGTTGGTTCTCCATTCCCTCCAGTAAGTGCGGCTCCTCAGGCAGCTCCTGCTCCAGCTCAGGGTGCAACTGCTCCATTCCCTCCAGCTCAACCAGCAGCTCCTGCAGCAGGTGGCAGCGCAGATGATCTCCCATTCTAAGAGAGAAAGCATGTAAGAAAATTGCAAAGAGCATTCGAAAGGGTTTGTTTCCACAATCCTTACGAATGCTCTTTTTCTTTAATTGGACTTTTATGCCGGTTTAACCAGCTGAAACATTACCCTTAAGGAAAAAAAGATTTATCCTTAAGGAAAAATATAATTTCCCTTAAGGGTAAATATTTCTAGCCTTAAGAGTAAAAGTTTAGCCCTTGATGGAAGCTAAACTTTAACCTGGAAAAAACTTATACTTTTTTATTCCTTTGCTAATCGTTTCGTCTTCTTTTTTCAAAGAATGCCCGGGAGGCTGCAAAGAACAATACCACTGCGGCAGCATTTTCGACCGCTACCATCCAGAAGGCACCACTATAACCGAAATGCTCAGCTACAACACCACCCAGAAGACAACCGATTCCGAATCCCAGGTCCCAACCGGTCAGGATACTGCTGTTAGCCGTTCCACGCTGATCGTGGCGGGCTACATTGATAAACATATTCAGGAAAGCTGGATACAGGTGACCATTTCCCAATCCTATCAATGCAGCTGAAAGATAGTAGGCTATCGGATGCTTGATGGCTACGAATATCGTAAAACCAACAAGCGATATCAGCATTCCTTCGGCAGCATTCTGGGTCAGCTTACCCTGACTCAAAGCCTTTCTGCCTTGCAATCTGCTCATGAACAATCCCATAGAGAGTATGGCGAAATAGGTACCCGTTCCTCCGGTTATGCCTAATTCCTCCTTACTGTAAATGGCGAGATAGTTGCTCAATACACCCCAGCAGAAACCAAACATGCAGATGTTGATGGCCAACAGCCAGGCGCGGGTCAGGAAGAAGCGGTCGAGCGAGAGCTTCTCCTTGTTTCTGATGATTTCCTTCTCTGGGAGTTTCACCGTTCCAGCTATCACTACAGAAGCAATGGCTACCACAAAGGCTATCCAGAAAAGTACCATATAGCTACCCACCAGATTGTGCAGATAGATACCTATGGAAGGGGCTATCGCCATGGCGAAGTTGTTGCTCAATCCATAAAGACCGATACCCTCATTGCGCCTGCTGGCAGGCAAGACATCGATGGCACAGGTACTGTTGGCAACAGTTACCGCTCCGAAAGGTCCACCATGCAGGGTTCGGCAGATGGCAAACATCAGGATAGTACTGGCTGCTATGTATCCTGCAAAGAAGATGGCAAAAGCCGTCAGACAGACCATCAGCACTTTCTTACGGGAAAATCCATCCACCACATATCCGCTAAACGGACGGATGATGAGTGCCGCCACCGTATATCCGCTCAGAACAATGCCTATCACATCCTTCGTAGCCCCGAAAGTTTCACTCAGATAGAGTGGGAGGAGTGGGGTAAGGAGATAGAAGGCAAAGTAGAGCAGAAAGTTGGTGGTCATCACCTTGATGTAATTCGCATTCCAAAGTTTTTCTTTCATCTCTTCTGTATTTCTTCATTTTAAGATTCTACCCTATACTTATCATTAGTCCAGGGCGAGTATAGTCTGCTTGCGAAAGTTTATATTCTATTCTCCAACCAGGCATCAATGAGTTTGCGGGCAATCGACAATTTCTCCGGCAAAACAGGGAGATTGTCCTTGCTGAACCATTTGCCGCGGGAAAGCTCTTCCTTCTGAAGATGAATCTCACCATCTACATATTCGGCTGTATATCCTACCATCAAGCCACTTGGGAACGGCCATGGCTGGGAACCGAAATACTTGAGGTTCTTGATGGTCAGACCAGTTTCTTCCATCACCTCACGATGAACGGCTTCCTCCAGACTTTCACCTGTTTCCACAAAACCGGCTACCAGGGAATCGAAGTTACCCTTGAAGTTGCGGGCATGAACCAGCAGCACCTGATCGCCCTTCTTGATAAGAACGATGATGGCTGTAGCGAGAGAGGGCCAGACAGACTTACCACACTCGGTACACTTCTTACTGATATCTGTTGACATCTTCATAGGTGAACCGCATACACCGCAAAACTGGGTGTTCATATCCCAATAGTTCAGTTCCTGACATTTTCCCGCTTTCTGATACAACTCTGGGGAGAGCTTGTAAAAGCTAGGACGCAAACCGCACATCTCATATTTCGGATTGTCGGTTACGGGCTCTGGAATGGTGAAAGTCTTCACTTCCGTACCGTCATTCATCGGTGTGATGTTGAGGATATGGGTCCAAGGCTTGGTTGCTACCGGACTTTCCTCACTACATGGAATCGTATAGGTTCCGTCTTCTCTCTTCTCTAGCAAGATATCTGTCTTGCAAAATATAAACCAATACTTCATAATCTATTATTTATTCTTTCCGAAAAGCAACTCATAGTCACGCTGGGCAGCAGGCTTGGTCCATGCTTCCGGCACGAACTTCCAGTTGTTGTTGGCCTTCGCCTCGACGGTTCCCATCTTTTCTATCGCTTCCATCAGGTAGTAACGCTGGTCGCGCTCACTGCGATAAATGATTCTGCTATCCAGACTATCCTTTGGAATACCGGCACCACGGGTGAGGAGCTCTCCGCCGCCATTGCCGCGATAACTGTTCACTGCCACCTTATACCACTTCTTCTCATCGAAAGGCTGGCCATTGCTCATACGCAGAATCTTCACCTTCTCTCCGTCTGGCTTGGTAACATCTACCTCATAATCGATGCCGGCAGCACTGTCGAAGTTGAAGGAGAGGTTCTTGAAGCCCAGGCGCTGCTGGTCGCCCTTGGTCAGGGTATCGAGCAGGAGCAGATGGTCATCAGGACTCTTCATCGTATTCACCCAGAGGTCATAGCTCATCTCCAGATGCTTGCGGATCTCCTCTCCGGTAAGGCGCATCACATAGAGCTGGTTCTCATATTTATAGAGATTGAACATGTCACCAACGTAGATAGGTCCCGCCTGGATGGTGGAATTAAACTGGAGGGGCGCATTGAAGGCAATATCAGCATTCGTGATCTGAAGCTGCAGGTTGAGGATGAAGTCATTGAAGGCGCAGCTGCCGAAGAAAGACTCGCGGCTGTGGATGGTATTCTTGAAAGTTCCGATCTGCTTGCTGACAAACTTATTGATTTCTGCAATCTGAGGCTCGAATGCCTTTATGAAATCCTCATCAATAGGACATTTTGTCACATCTGGCAGACTGCCAACTATCTTCTTGTCTGTCACAACATACTGTTTTTTGCCATTCACCTTCTTCTTGTTCAGGGTAATGGTCACCTCGGCATCTGCCACATTCAGTGCATTATTGGCAGGGTCGAGACACACCACAGGCTTACCTTCCACATTCAGGATCGTCTCATTGCAGCGGGTATGGTCATGTCCGAAGAGTACCATGTCGAAGCCTGGCACCTCCTTTGCTACCCGCAGGGAGGCATCCTCCTCATATTCGGGAGTGACAATACCGCCATCCTTACCGCTGTGGAAGACGCCAATGACTACGTCCGGCTTCTCCTTCTCCTGGATAATCTTCATCCATTTACGGGCACTGGTCACCATATTCTCAAACTTCATTCCGCTCCAGAGATTCTCTGTCAGCCAGTTAGGAATGGCTGGGGTCAGCATACCGAGCACAGCTATCTTCACACCCTCACGGTTCAGGATGATATAAGGCTTCACATAAGGCTCACCGGTCTTGGTATCAATGATGTTGGCACCCAGCACCGGACAGTTTAACTCCTTGATCCACTTATCGTAAACCGCATGACCGGTCTCTACATCGTGATTGCCGAAAGCCTGGGCATCATACTTCATATAGTTGACGACATCAGCTGCTACATTACGAGCCTGGGTGTTGATATAATTATAGAAGTAGCAGGTAGGTTGTCCCTGAAGGATATCGCCATTCTCCAGGAGGATGACATTGTCCTTATAGGTCTTGCGTAGATCGTTTACATAAGAGGATACGCGTGCCAGGGTTCCTGCCTTCGGTTTGCGATTGATGAAATCGTATGGGAAGAAAGAACCATGGACATCACTCGTCTGAATCACTCTGAGTTTGACGGTGCGCGGCTGAGCCATTGCCTGCGAATTAAAAGTGAGCGCCAAGAGGAGCGCTGCGAATAACTTTTTCATACTTTTTCTCGAATTTATTTGTTTCAACTGCAAAATTACAAAAAAGTTGGCAATTACGGCATACTTTTTGTTGGATTCTTATAAAAAACATAAAAAATAGGAGGTATTATACTATGGCATTTGTAGATTATTACAAGATTCTCGGTGTAGATAAGAACATCCCGCAGAAGGATGTGCGCGCTGCATATCGCAAGCGTGCCAAACAGTTTCATCCGGATTTGCACCCTAACGACCCAAAGGCAAAGGCTAAGTTCCAGGCGCTGAACGAGGCGTATGAGGTGATTTCCGATCCGGACAAGCGTGCTAAGTACGACCAGTACGGTGAACAGTGGAAGAATGTAGGAGGCTTCGGTGGTGGAGGCTATGATGGAGCTGCCGGCGGAGGTACCGCTGGTGGAAATCCATTCGAAGGCTTCGACTTCAGTGGCTTCGGTGGTGGAGGAGGTGGTTTCTCCAGCTTCTTCGAAAATCTCTTCGGCGGAGGTCGTGCCCGCAGTTCACAAGGTGCCGGTTTCGGTGGCTTTGGCGGATTCGGCGGAGCAGGTGCTGGTTTCGGTGCCGGTGCTGAATATGGTACAGGCGGATGTAACGGCGGCTGCGGTGGTCATAGCGCCAGAACGAATACGGGCGAGATGAACATGAATGTGAATATCGACATGTACACCGCACTGCTCGGTGGTGAGGGCATCATCACATTGAGCAATGGTTCAAAGATTAAACTGAAAATCAAACCGGAAACCCAGAATGGTACCAAGGTACGTGTTCGCGGCAAGGGGTATGACAGAGGTGATGGAACCTTCGGTGATCTGATGATTACCTATAACGTGAAGTTGCCTACTGGTTTGAATGAAAAACAGAAGGAATTGCTCCGACAGATGAAGGAAGCAAAGTAAAAGGAAAAAAGAAAGCTCCGATGGAATCAACAAATCCATCGGAGCTTTCTTTTTATATTGTTTTTGAATCTTATGATTCTTTTAATTTGTTTTTGAACTTACGAATCTTTTAATCAGAACTCATCTATTGTTGTGGCTCAGAAACCTTGTTCATATTGAAGGCAGAAACTTTGCCATCAGGTGAAACAACTGCAGAAATCTTAAAGAGTTGTTCCTTCTTGGTGCCATCTGTCAAATCTACGTCCTGACGGGCAGAGAACTGTACCTGATACTCATATTCCTCATCGCCAACCTCGCGCTTCTTGATCTGGTAGTCGTTGTTGATGTGCCAGTTCATATTGGCTACATTATCTTTATAGAGCTTGTCCATAAAGGTAACGACATCAGCCTTGGTAGCCGAGTTCTTACCAAGCAGGGAAGAGAGAATATCCTCGCAGGTAGCAGTCAATCCATCCGCATTACGGGAATTGATGCTCTGGAAGAACTGACGGAACAATCCGCTTACCATCTGCTTTTCTTCTGGCTGGAGGTCACGGCTCTTCACCTTCTTCAGAGCATTTTCAGCCTCTTCGATATGAGCACCATCTGTATGAGCATTCAGGTATGCCTGGTAGGCATCAGCTGTATCTGCAGCCTTAGCCACATTCCAGTCGAGGGAATCTATCTTAAGCAAAGCTTCCTGTTTGTGCAAACTGTTAGGATACTTCTGGAGATAATCCTCCAAAGCTTCTTTCGATCCGCTCACTACCGCATTGGTCCAATCCTGGTCGTTCTGCTTCAACAGGTCTAGATGAGCCATAATGGAATCGCGATGTGCTTCATCTGCATCCTTGTAGGTATCGAGATAACTCTGCAGTACCATCGGATCGCTGCTTTGCATCGCATACTCATAAGCTTCCATCTCCTTGTTGCGATTGGCACTGTCGTAGAAGTAATACATAATGCCACATGCCAAGACAGCAAAGATGAATGAGATGATGAAGATAGAGCGGGTGTTCTTTTTCTTCTGTGGTTCCTGAGGAGTATTGCCCTCTCCGCCATCATTTCCATTCGCAGTAACACCAGGACGACGTACAGGAGGTACTGGTGGGACAGGAGGGGTTGGAGGGGGTGTCTGAGAAGTAGAAGATACTACTTGAGAAGTCGAAGGAATCTCTGAAGCTGGAGAAGATACCGGAGACGGAGATGCAACCGGCGTTTGATCTTTTACTGCTGCAGATGATGCAACAGGATGCGTAACACCCACTGCTATCTCATGGCAGTTTGGGCACATCTCCTGACTGCTGAAATAAACCTCACCGCAATGAGGGCATTTAGTGATTTTTCCAGCTATCTCAACGCCACAACTAGGACAGGTTGGAGCCTTATCACTGATCTGGCGGCCACATTCTGGACATTTAATAATTGCCATAGTTTTATTTAAAGTTTATATTTTACTAAAAATGATTCATAATTCTATGCTTTCAGACGATATTCACTCTTTACCTTAAAACTAATCATAAAGTTCAAAGTTCCAAGTTCAAAGTTCCAAGTAACAATGTCTTATCTGTGTCTGAATCTAATCTCTCTCAATCGATGCCTGCCCATGAATCTGCTCTTATCCACGTAGCCATTGATACCGTTCAGCTTTCCCTTACCGGTATATTGCCACATCTCAAAGTCTCTTCCATCCTTGAGCACAGGTTCTCGCTTGGTATATTGTGCTATCATCAGTTTGTAACTGTCGAGCTTTCCCAAGAGATAATGGTCATAGAAGTTGGCACCCGTATAGATGAGCGGCTTCTGCCTGTATGCCTTTTCTACGAGATGCAGGAACTTAAAGAGAGAGTCACAAAACTCCTCTGTCTCCAAACCACTCTTGGTCTCTACGTCAATCATCGGCAAGAGATCCTGGTCGCCAGGACGGCATTGAGCCATGAAATTCTCCAACTGGGTCTTCTGCGGAATACGGGCACGGTAAAAGTGGTATGAACCCACCTTGAGTCCATATCTATGCGCCAGATCAATATTCTGCTTATATTTACTATCTACATTGGTTCCACCTTCGGTAGCCTTCAGATAGACATATGCCATCTTGGAGTTATCGCCCACCGTTTCCCAGAACACATTGCCCTGATAGTGGCTGAGGTCTATGCCATGCACATGACTGCAGGTATCCTCGCATTGCACCTGCGCACTTGCGCATAATGCTATAATTGATGATATTATTGTTATACAAAATCGTTTCATAGATGCAAAGGTACGAAAATCGCTTGAAATTCGTCACAGAGTATGCTTATTTTTTATATATTTTATATTATTCTTCGATTTCTGAGAGCGAGCGGTAGAAGTTATTGCAGAAATTGCTGATCGTTTCTATGGGCGCATATTCCAGATACCGCATACTGCGGCGCAGGTTCTTGCGCATCGTGCCACCGGTGGTGCGAACGAATCCTGCCTGAGTCTGCTCGAATAAAATCTCCTGCTGATCGAGACTGTTATAATAAAGCGAACGGAGAGTCAGCTTGTAGGCACCACGTTCTACACGGCGCACGAAAGGTATCTCATCCTGTTCAAATTCGAAGAAAAGGATAAGTACACTGCCCTGCAACTGCGCCATACGCTGGATGCGGAGCTTGCGCAGCCATTTTTCCAGTTTTACGAAATCTACCTTGTCGCCCTTGGTGCGCAGGTAGTTTCCCATCTCGATGATGCCACCGAGATTAACGCCATTGGCTAATATTCCATTGATATTGGATACGATGATGCGAAGTAAGTGGATGGTCTCGATAGAGGTGTCGATGGCATGACGCTCGTTTTCCTGTATGCTGGCTAAACGTCGGTTCAGGAAACCATTGTTCATGCGTACTTCACCCGCAGGCACATCGCTGAGGTTCTTCATCATCTGGGCTATCTTCTTCTGCTTGAAGGTAGTCATCGGTTCCATCTCCTCCTTCGTATGGAAGTGGTCGGAACGCAGCTTGACAAAAAGGTTTCTCTGTAAAAAATCCATCGTGCATTCATTTTAAAGTTAAACAATTGATAATAAGCCACTTCCTTCCTAGCTATATCGCTTCGGGTAACGAAATAGTATCGAAAACAGCGCAGCTATACCGATAGCCAGAGGATAATAGAGGTATGGAAGGATATCCATCGGACTCAGATTGGCAAGACCTGCTGCCAGAAGCATCTGTACTCCGTAAGGTATCAAGCCCTGAACCGTACAGGAGAAAGTATCGAGGATACTGGCTGCCTTGCGGTTATCTACTCCAAACTTATCACCAATTTTCTTGGCTATATTGCCTACGGTAAGGATGGCAACCGTATTGTTGGCAGTACATACATTGACCATGGAAACCAGTGCTGCAATAGACAGTTCGGCTCCTCGCTTGTTACTGACGTGTGCCGTAATCTTGTCGATGATATAATTGATACCGCCATTCTCACGGATGATTTCGAGCATGCCACCCGCCATCATTGCGATGATGACCAGTTCGCCCATACCGATGATTCCGTTACCCATGGCTGAGAACCAGCCGAATAGATCGTAACCTCCGGTAGCACCCAGAAGCTGACAGCTTATACCTATCACACCACAGAGCAATGTTCCCACCGTAAGAACCGCCATCACATTCATACCCGCCACAGCTGTGACAAGTACTACCAGATAAGGGAGCACCTTGACATATTCTACCTCCGGAATATCAGTAGGTGCCTGCAGACCGATACCCATCACGGCATAGATAGCCAGTACAATAACGGCAGCAGGTACTACGATAAGAGAGTTGACACGGAACTTATCGCTCATCTTGCAATTCTGAGTCTGGGTAGCAACTACCGTGGTATCAGAGATAAAGGAGAGATTATCTCCAAAATAAGCTCCACCAACGATGATAGCTGTCATCATACCTGTATTAACGTCCATGGAGTGGGCGAGTCCCGCAGCTATCGGAACAAGTGCCACAACAGTACCTACACTAGTTCCGATGGATACGGAGATAAAGCAGGCTGCCAGAAACAGTCCCGGCAGAATCATGCTGGCGGGAAGAATGCTGAGTGCAAGATTGACGGTTGCATCGACAGCTCCCATCGCCTTAGCCGAAGCTGCGAAGGAACCTGCCAATACATATATCCACAGCATGAGCATCAGATTGTTGGCGCCGGCACCCTTGCTATAGGTATCTACACGACTCTTGATGGGCATACCACCAGAAATCGCAATGGCATAGATACTGGAGATCATAAATGCCACGGTGAGCGACAAATTGGTATCCTTATGACTGGCATCTACCGAATAGACGGTGAATGCCACGATGAGGACAATCAACAAAAACAATGGCGACAACGCCAACAATCCTTTCTTATTACTCATGTTTCTTTTTAAGTTATTACAATGTTACTCCATTCTTGAAAATGGAAATCTCACGATAGCCGTTGTACTCGTTGCAAGCTTAGATCTGCGTTCTGCGGTAGAAATCGATATTCTCCTTCATCAGCAGCTCAATAGGCATGTAATTCACCGGATTCACCTTCTTCTTGAGAACGATGGCACGGAAGAGGGTATCCACGCAATAGTAGCCCTGCATATAGGCATGCTGTGCGATGAGGAACGATATACTGCCTTCGCGCAGACATTTCGCATTCTTGCCCACCATATCATAACCCATGATCTGTACATCACGGCGATTGGACTTCAGCAGATAATCTCCCACGAGATGTGCCTTCGATGTCATTGTTATACAATGATGGGTAGCAGGATGCTCATCAAAGTACTGAGCCATCATCTTCTGGTACTCGTTGCGGGTTCCATTGAGTGGAAGATCAAGCACATTGATGACAATCTGTGGGAAATGATCGTGCATATAATGACGGAATCCCACCTCACGGTTATCCTGCTGCTTGCTGACCACATGGCCATCCTTGGTCTGTCTCATCAGCATCACCTCTTTCTCATTGCCCGCAAGCATCATCAGCATCTTGGCTGCAAAATAGCCAGAGCAGAACGAATCCTGTCCATAGAAGGAGAGAGGACGCAAGTCTGGCATATATGAGTCGAGCAGGATAAATGGAATACCCTTCTGATGCAACTGGTCTGTAAAACCACGTGTCACTTCCAGAGATGATGGTACTATGATAACACCCTCCGGTTTGGCATCAAGAATCTCTTGTGAAACAGCCTTGAAAGAATCTTCACTGGAACGCTCGTAGAATCGAATCTCCAAATCGATATGGAAATCCCGGCGCTGGTCTTCGCACTTCCTTGCACCTTCTTCTATCTCTTCCCAATAGGCTTCCGACTCATGCTTCGGTATCAGAAGACAAAAAGTATAAGCCTTGTTGTATGCCAATGCACTGGCATACATATTAGGTTGATAATTCATTTCCTTGAGCGCTTGTTCCACCTTCTCACGAGCCGGCTTCGACACGTTCGGGCGGTCGTGGAGCACACGGTCCACTGTTCCTACAGATACGCCTGCTCTTTCGGCGATATCCTTGATTCTGATTCTTTCGGCCATTGTTTTTAAGTTTATGGTTTTGAGCACATCGCACGTACATTATTATATAATAACTGTGCGCACAAACTGTGCTTTTTACTATGTTTTGTTGAACTGCTGGTTTGTGTGCGGTCACACCGCCAGCATTCGGGCGCAAATATACAACATTTTTTTGAATTGTGCGAATGCACAGCTCTTTTTTTGCACAAAAAACGAAAAAAAAGGAGAAAAAAAGGGAAAAAGTGAGAAAAATACGAAAAAATAAGGCTAGAATTGAAAAAAACTGCGATTTAATTTTGGTATTCGAGAAATTATAGCTATTTTTGCCAACGGTTACGGACAACTACAATAAAAAATTGTCTATTAGTAAACAAACAATAAAAACAAAGAAATTAAAACTATCAAACAATGGCAAAGATTGTAACATTAGGCGAGATTATGCTTCGTTTGTCACCAGAAGGCAACGATCGTTTCATCCAGAGTGAGTCACTTCGCATCATCCCTGGTGGTGGTGAGGCTAACGTTGCTGTTAGCCTTGCTAACTATGGTCACGATGCATATTTCGTATCAAAGTTGCCAAAACACGAGATTGGCCAGATTGCAGTAAATGGTCTTCGTCGTTATGGCGTCAATACTGAGTTTATCGCCCGCGGTGGTGATAGAGTAGGTCTCTACTATGCAGAGACTGGTGCTTCTATGCGCCCATCCAAGGTTATCTACGACCGTGCTCACAGCGCTATCGCAGAGGCTGATCCTTCTGATTTCGACTTTGACAAGATCATGGAGGGTGCTCAGTGGTTTCACTGGAGCGGAATTACTCCTGCTATCAGCGACAAGGCTGCAGAATTGACCAAGTTGGCTTGTGAGGCAGCTAAGCGTCATGGCGTAACAGTATCTGTTGACCTCAACTTCCGCAAGAAGCTCTGGACATCAGAGAAGGCTATCTCTGTAATGCGCCCATTGATGCAGTATGTAGATGTTTGCATCGGTAACGAGGAAGATGCTCAGCTTTGCCTGGGCTTCAAGCCTGATGCTGACGTAGAAGGCGGAAAGACTGATGCTGAGGGTTACTATGGCATCTTCAAGAGTATGATGGAAGAGTTCGGCTTCAAGTATGTCGTTTCTACGCTCCGTGAGTCTCTTTCTGCTACTCATAATGGCTGGAAGGCTCTTATCTATGATGGTAAGGAGTTCTATCAGAGCAAGCACTACGACATCAACCCTATCATCGACCGCGTGGGTGGTGGTGACTCTTTCTCTGGTGGTTTGATCCACGGTCTCTTGACTAAGGAGACTCAGGGTGAGGCTCTTGAGTTCGCTGTTGCTGCATCTGCCTTGAAGCACACTATCCCTGGCGATTTCAACTTGGTTTCTGTTGACGAGGTTGAGAGCCTTGCTGGCGGTAATGCTAATGGTCGTGTACAGCGATAACACTTAACATTAAACATTAAAACAAGAAGATGGCAAAGTTTAGCAAAATGCAGGTCATGGCAGCTATGAAAGAGACTGGTATGGTTCCTGTATTCTTCAATAAAGATATCGAAATCTGCAAGAACGTGATCAAGGCATGCTACGAGGGTGGCGTTCGCGTATTTGAATTCACCAACCGTGGCGATTTCGCTCACGAGATTTTCGGAGAGTTGGTAAAGTGGGCTGATAAGGAGTGCCCTGAGATGATCTTGGGTGCTGGCACAGTGGTTGACGCTGGTACTGCTTCCTTGTATCTCCAGTTGGGTGCAAACTTCATCGTTGGTCCTAACTTCAACCCTGACATTGCTCCTGTATGTAACCGTCGTTTGGTGCCTTATTCACCAGGTTGTGGTTCTGTAACAGAGATCAACAATGCTCAGGCAGCAGGTTGCGATGTAACCAAGGTATTCCCTGCAGGTAATGTAGGTGGTCCTTCATTCGTTAAGAATGTAATGGCACCATTGCGTTGGAGCAACATCATGGTAACAGGTGCAGTAGAACCAACAGAGGAGAACCTTACTCCTTGGATCAAGGCGGGTGTTTTCTGTGTAGGTATGGGATCTAAGCTCTTCCCTAAGGAGACTGTTGCTGCTGCAGATTGGGCTGCCATCACAGCCAAGTGCCAGGAAGCTTTGGGCTACATTGCTAAGGCACGTGCATAATCAGGATGCATAAAAAATTTCATCATATTTATGACATCGCCATCATCTGTATGATGGTGGCGATGTTTGTTTTTTCAGCTTGTTCGCCATCGCATAAGGGCGAAGTAGATGAGCTGAATTATCTTTCTTATGCGCTTCACTATCGTAACCTTGATTCCACTAAAGTATTGGCAGAGAAGGCTTTGGCTCTTTCTAAAGACTATCCTGCCGGATATGCGGAGGCTTGCAATAACCTGGCTTTTGTGGCTATTGCCAAGATGGATTACCATACTGCCAAGCGATGGCTGGACAAGGTAAACGAACGCAGTGACAACCAGATAGAACTCCTTATTGCCGACGTTCAGAATATGCGACTCTGTCAGCGTGAGGCCCGCAATAAGGATTTTTATAGTTTCAGGGAAAAAGCCATCCGTAAACTACGAAGAATCGGTGAGGAAATAGATAACCTTCCTCTTCGGGAGCGTCAGCGCGCCATTTATGCGAAGAGTGAGTTTGATATCGTTGCTGCCACCTATTTTTATTATGTACAGCTAGATAAGCCGATGCTCAATGCGCTGGCAGATCTTGACCCGGATGAACTGGAACAGGATACGGCACAGTATCTCAACTATCTTTATAATATGGGAGCTGGTGGTGCCATCACTCATGGCACCCCACAGGAAATCTGTCAGGCGGAATTTGATATGCTCATTCGCCTCTACTTTATGGCAAGTGGCAGCAATCCTTATCCATACTGGCAGGCAAACGCACTGCAATCTATCAGCGAACATATCCAGGATCCGGAACAGCGCGACTTCCTGGTAAAGAACAATCTGCCGGCTTTCCAGTATCTCAATGTAGAACAGATGCCTTTGGAACTACTGGCAGGAAACTTTGCGCAACGCGCACTCAATATCTTTTCTGAATACGGAGACGTTTACCAGACGGCAGGAGCATACCGCACACTGGCAGAATGCTACTGGCAGATCAAGGATTATAAATCGGCAGGCGATTGCCTGAATAGGGCACTCAACCAGAACAGGGCTATCCAGCAGGCGCCCGACCTGGTGGCATCTATCCGAGAAAGACTCAGCCTGGTTTATTCTGCCATCGATGATAAGCCGGAAAGCGATTACAACCGCAATATTTACCTCGACTTGCAGGAGCAGAGCCGACAGGATAGGCAGTTGGAAGCGCGTGCCACTCAGTTGGACAACAATGCCGGCCAGCTGAACACGATGATTGCTGCGGTAATCTTTATGATAGTCCTGGTTGTGGTCTTGCTCTATGTATTCGACAGAATGAAGCGCCGCAATACCAAGGAAAGTTCTGTAGAATCCCTACTGATACCTTTACATGAATGGGAAGAGCAGAACATGCAGCATATCAATTCGTTATCAGAAAAGCATGAAGAATTGGAAGAAGCCAAGAATATGGTCCAGCTTCATATATCTGACAATAGGCGTCGCAACCTGGAACAGCGTGCCAAGCTTTCTTTGGTCAATAGCATCACCCCGTTTATCGACCGCATGATTCATGAGGTAGATAGACTGATGAAGAGCAATGATACGGAAGAAGTGAGACAGGAGCGATATACTTATATCTCAGAGTTGACTGATAAAATCAATCAATATAATTCCATTCTCACCGATTGGATACAGATGCGCCAGGGAGCCATCAATCTCCGCATTGAGAGTTTCCCGCTCCAGCCGCTTTTCGATATTGTAGCCAAAGGAAAAATGAGTTTTCAAATGCGTGGGGTCAAACTGACCGTACAGCCTACAGATGCCATGGTAAAGGCAGATCGTACGCTGACACTATTCATGATTAATACCATCGCCGACAACGCCAGGAAGTTTACACCTGCAGGAGGTGAGGTCGTGGTAAGTGCCAAGAGCCATCAGGCATTTGTGGAAATATCTGTAGAAGATACGGGAAAAGGTATGGATGAAGAAACACTGGAACACATCTTCGACCGCACCTATACCGGCGGACATGGATTCGGTTTGCTCAACTGTAAGGGCATCATCGATAAGTACAAGAAAATCAGTTCGCTCTTCTCTCCTTGTAATATTCAGGCAGAGAGTGAGCCGGGAAAGGGTAGTAAGTTCACTTTCCGACTGCCTTGCGGTATTCGGAAAATGCAAATGATACTGATGCTTGCCTTGATGCTGATTGGTTGTAATATACCATCTGTCGTACAGGGAAGCACCCGGAATAATGCCTCTATGCACAGAACTGACAAGCACAGAACTGACAGGTACTGGGGCAATAAGCAGACATCGCGATTGCTGCAAAAAGCAGCATCCTATGCCGACAGTGCCTATTTCAGTAATATCAATGGCACCTACGAGCGGACCCTGGCTATGGCAGATTCGTCTCGCAGCTATCTCAACCGATACTATCTGACATTGAATCCTGATGGGAAATATCTGATGGTGGCACATCCCATGAAAGGAACCGCTGCCGAAATCCATTGGCTGCACGACAGTTTGCCAACCAACTACGAGGTCATACTCGATATCCGCAATGAGAGTGCCGTGGCAGCGTTGGCGCTCCACAAATGGGAACTATACGATAGTAACAACAAGGTATATACACAGCTCTTCCGTGAACGGAGTGCGGATAATTCGCTCGATAACTACGTAAGAACCATGCAGACTTCAGAAAACTCGAAGGCTGTAGCCATCGTCTTGCTGATTATCCTGCTGTTACAATTGCCACTGGCATATTATCTGCTATACTATCGCCACATCCTCCGTTATCGCTATGCCGTAGAAAAGATCAATGGTATTAACAAGGTGTTGCTCAGTGGTGATTCCAACACGGATAAGCTGAAACAGATTACCGGAATCTGGACTCCATCCGGCAGCAATAACATACGTAACGCTCAGCTTTTCCCTCAGCTCAATGAGGTGGTGGAACGTATCTCGCAGGCACTGAAGCAAAGCATTGATATGCAGCAGAATGAGGCTACGAATATAGAAATGGCAGAAGATGAGCTGCATCGTGCCGAGTATGAAAACGGAAAGTTGCACATTGCCAATTCCGTACTCGATAACTGTCTCTCTACGCTCAAGCACGAAACGATGTATTACCCTTCGCGAATCAGACAGCTCATCGACAGTACCCCGGAGGATGTTACTTCCCTGCAGGAGTTGGTGGATTACTACAAGGCAATATACACGATGCTCAGCGCACAGGCAATGGAGCAGGTGGAAGGAACCGTGAAATGCGACGCAGACTTGCTGGCATATCTCAGGAAGCTTATCACGGGCGGAGTGAAGAACTTCACTTATCAGGAAGCAACCTCATCGTCCGCCTATGTAACCTGCCAGTATATCCTTCACGATATTCCATTTGACGCAACCCGGCATCCACATCTCTTCACACCGCTCACCAGCGATATGAAATATCTGGTGGCCCGCCAGATTGTGAGAGAAATAGGGGAGGCAACCAACCAGCGTGGCTGCGGCATTCTTGCCAAGCCGTCATCTGACGGCAAACTCATGATAGAAATCGTTTTACCTGAAAAAATAATAAAGACAAAGATATGAATAAATTTAAGGTTATTATAGTAGAAGATGTGCCTCTGGAATTGAAAGGCACAGAAGGAATCTTCAAGAACGACATACCCGAAGCTGAAATCATCGGCACTGCGGATAGTGAAATCGCTTATTGGAAACTCATCAAACAGCAAAAGCCAGACCTGGTACTGCTTGATCTTGGCCTGGGTGGCTCCACCACTGTTGGAGTAGAAATTTGCCGTAGTACAAAGGAACAGTATCCTGATGTGAAGGTCCTGATCTTTACCGGTGAGATTCTCAACGAGAAGTTATGGGTAGATGTGCTCGATGCAGGATGTGAAGGTATCATCCTCAAGAGCGGAGAATTGCTGACCCGTGGTGACGTGGCTTCCTGCATGAGTGGTAAGAAGCTGGTTTTCAACCAGCCGATTCTCCAGAAGATCGTTGATAGATTCAAGCAGAGCGTAGGAAGTCAGCTGATGCATCAGGAGGCGATGATCAATTACGAGATTGATGAGTACGACGAGCGATTCCTCCGCCATCTCGCCCTGGGTTATACCAAGGAGCAGATCACGAACCTGCGAGGTATGCCATTCGGAGTCAAGAGTCTGGAAAAGCGACAGAATGAACTCGTACAGAAGCTCTTCCCTGATGGGAATAATGGCATGAGCGTGAATGCGACCCGACTCGTGGTACGCGCCTGCGAGTTGCGCATCATCGATATTGATAATTTGCAGGCTGATGAAGAATAGTCATACATTCAGCAGGATATCCGGTCATACATTCAGCAGGATATGCGGTTATGCCATGTTCCTGCTGATACTGGCACAGATCGTACTGATGCTGGCTTCATGGCTCATCACTGCCGCTATGCCCGATGTCTTTCCCCGGTCATTGCTCAGCCCGGAAGGTATCCGATGGTTCTTCGGCACTTTCACAGCCAACCTGCAGTCACCTTGGCTGGTATGGTTGTTGCTGATCAGCATTGCCTGGGGAACACTACGGGCTAGCGGCTTGTTAAACTACGATCATAAGGTTTACCGACAGCGCAATGCCTTGCGGTTGGTTTGCCTGGAATTCGTCCTGTTTATCGGTGTGATGCTATTGCTCACGCTCATTCCCCATGCCATCCTGCTCAATGTGATGGGAGGATATGCCTCCAGCAGTTTTTCCAGAAGCATCTTGCCCTATATCTGTTTTATGATCATTGTCATGGCACAGTCTTTCGGCGTTGTCAGCCAAAGACTGAACAGTATTGAGGCAATGGGAGAGGCAATGGCGGATGGAATTCGCCTGTTTGCTCCTCTCTTTATCATCTATATACTTGTCATTCAATTATATAGTTCTGTAGATTATCTTTTTTGATGATCTTTGATAGTACATCAATTCACCATACTAAAAAATCAAAGGGGCATCCCAATCACTTGGAATGTCCCTTCTTTTGGTATATATTTGGTTTGATAAATTGGTCTAACTATCTTCTGCCACCGAATGAACCGCCGCCATTATTGCTCTTGCTACGGGAAGAACCACCTCCAAAGGAACTGCGGGCACCATTGCTGCCTCCACCAAAGGAACGGCTTCCACTGTTGAAAGAACGGCTGTTATTCAACGAATTGCCGCCACGGTTTCCGCCGAAAGATCCCCTGCTTGGAGTGCTGGAACGTGGAGTGAAACCATTATTAAACGAACGGCTGTTGTTGGTAGAACCACTGCCGAATCCGCTTCGGTTATTGCCTCCGAAAGAACCACCGCCACGGACACCACTTCCAAAGGTAGCATTATTTTGGCGACTGTTGCCAAAAGAATGATCACGTGTAACCGTAGTTCTTGTACTGCTCTGACGATTGATATTGCCGAAGGTCTTGCCACGACCGTAATCGCCACGGTTGAATCCATCGCGCATACCGAATCTTGGTTCCTGACCTCGAACACCGATAGGGCGAGGACCGCCGAACTCACGTCCGTGATACCAGCTTCTGCCACCATTCATTCTCCAGCTGTGTCCACCACGATATACAGCATAGAAATGAGGTCTTCCGAAGAAGAAGTAATCTCTGCGTGGATAGCGTGCATAGATGCCGAAGTGGAAGTATCCACCATCCCAGTAAAGAGGACGGTAGAAATAGCTTGCGGCACAGAATGAGCGATACTGCCAATCCAGAAGGATATAGCTCAAGTCGAGATTACGCTGGCGCCAATAGATGCCGTAGAGATCGTCGTAGGTATCTACGCCCATCAGATAGTCGAGGTTCACCTCATAGGCTGCCTCATACTGATCATCTGTCAGATTCAGCTCGTAAGCCATCTTGTCTGTCAGAAACAGCGCCTGCTGGCGAGCCTGTTCATAACTCATTGCTGATGCAGAAGTGAATGTCATCATGAACATTGCTACTAGTGCTATGATAAACTTCTTCATAATCTTATCTTATTTTATATGTTAAACTTCCATTTTCCAGGAAACCATCAGATTCCAGAATCATCGTCAATTCAGTCATCTTTCTGATTTCTGCTGCAAAGATAAGGCGATTTATGGAGGTATAGTAAGGATTTTCCCTAAACCGATAGAGGAATTTCCCTAAACGATGCTCTTCATAACTGCTATTTATCATAACGTCCCTTAAAAGAAAAAAGTAGGGGCTCTCTTCTTACTTAGAAAGAGAGCCCAACTTATAGCTTATTTCAATACAAACACCTTGGTTTCGTGAGCTTTCACGGTGCCTTTCCATCTGTTTGCCTTCTTGGCAATGTCGCGATGCTGCCATACATCTCTTACCAGATACTTGCCGTTTAAGCCCAACTGCTTGAAATCTGCCTGAATAGACTTATCTTTATCACCACAGTTAAGAATGGCAACGGCATGAGAACCATTTGCCAAAGGACGAACATAAATCTGATGATCAGCCTGATTCACCTTGCGCTCAGCAGCCTTGCCCAACGGATCCTGATCAATGGCGATGATTTCCTTGTTCAGGAGAATGCGCTTATCCTCAGCAGAAAGCTTTCTGAGATCGTTGCTCAATGCCAATACTGATGACATCATACACCACATACTCATCTGGGGCTGATACTCAGTATAGCTACAGCCAACACCACCCAGGTCACTGGATGGTCCACCCTTGCCATTCAATCCCACAACCAGCATATCCATATCAGGCCACTGTCCGTGGCGAACATCCTTGGCAAGCGGTGCTGTAATATTCACGATATCGAGAATACCCATACCGCCTTGCTTCACGATATCTTTCCACATATCTCTTACATCATAGCTGGTTCTCCAGAGCGAACCGCCTACCTGCTCACACCATTCTTCGCCGTTGCGCTGTCCCCATTCGCAGATACCGAGAACGATGTTTCTACCCGATTTGCTCAAAGCCTGAGCCATCGCATGATAGCGTTTACGGGCTGTGGCACTGTCCTCCGGAGCATTGCAGTAATCATATTTCAGATAGTCGATACCCCACGAAGCAAAGGTGCGGGCATCCTGCTCCTCGAAACCATAACTGGCTGTCCATCCACCGCAGGTAAGCTGGGCGGCATCAGAATAGATACCCAACTTCAATCCCTTGGAGTGAACATAGTCGGCAAGTGCCTTGATGCCATTCGGGAACTTCTTTGGGTCTGGAATGATGTTATTATGGCGGTCACGCCCCCCCTGCCACAAGTCA
>ENA-OVAL01000001-OVAL01000001.1-human-gut-metagenome-genome-assembly--contig:-NODE-1-length-177605-cov-95.235534_pt1 | contig 177605 bp, 309 predicted proteins | sample MGYA00242095_ERZ508980 | MGnify/ENA primary metagenome ERZ508980 (study PRJEB26280, sample SAMEA2531411) | human gut metagenome | biome: human gut; feature: human-associated habitat; material: faeces... | reverse complement strand
AATAGATGGCTATAAATATGGAGGACATACTAATTCTAAATTATATAATTATAGTAATAGGAATAGAAACCATCCTATAAAAGGAGCTTATGCTAGAGAAGTAGATAGTTGGAATAATAATACTAGCCCTATTAAAGCATTAGTTAATTCCGGAATAGGTTATGCTTTAGCTCCAGCTGCTTAGGCAGTATATGATTATACTAAAGGTGCTTTAGATATATCTAAGAATCCAACTAAAGCTAGTAATTATTTAGTAATGCTTCCTGCAATAGGATATGCTGTAAAAGCTCCTTTAAAACGTGGAGTAGAAGTAGCTATGAGAACTTCTAATAATGCAAATCCTGTAGAAGATATAATATGCATAAAGCAACTCCTAAAAAGCATGTTGGGGTATTATCTTATATATCAACTGGTGTAGGTTACAATACTTACGCTCCCGAAGCATATACTGGATTTTAGAAAGCAGCTAAAGGTAATGATATGATAGATGCTTATTTATATAACAATATGAATAATCGGGAGTATTATCCTCAGACTAGTTCTTACTATTTTAGATAGTTTTTGTAGGAATTAGGGCATTAAACCACAATAGCCGAAGTTTCTCAAATGAGAAGCCTCGGCTATTTTTTTTTAAATTAATAAATATCCATCCCCAAATATTTATTAATAAGTAACAGATAATTCATTTAACTTATCACAAAAATCAAGAGTTAATTGATTATCTTGTAAATCATTATCTTCTATAGTATCAATAATCTACTGTACTTCATTAAGTACTTTGTTCATTTTAGACTTTAAGTCTTTTAATTCTTTGTTAGTCATTAATCAATTTTTATATAACCATTAACATCTAGATTATCATATATAGAAGTCGTTGTATATCCTGTGATTGGATTTCTATAATGATACTTTTTAATTTCAATATCTTCTTCTGAATTAGAATTTATATTTTGGTTGTCTTTAATCCATTGGTCTAAATCAGCTTCTGTTCCATTCTCTAATTGAAATAGAATCTTAGGTTCTGATTTTAATCGTTTTAATTTTTTAGTAAGATTAGTTGTTTTTAAAATCCTACCATTTAATTCATAAATTGCTGCTATCATGTTCTCCCACTAGAATTCGAATCCAGACTAAAAGATTTAGAGTCTTCTGTGCTAACCATTACACCATAGGAGAGTATTATCTTTATAGATTACTACTAACACTAAAAGGATTTTCAGTAGAAGTAGTTTTATTATTACTAGTGTCTATTGAGATAAATCCATTATGTGGTATATCTTTTATACCTTTTAAAATCATATTGTCTATAGTTAATTTAGGTCCATTAATAATATTTACTAGTTCTATTAATTGAGATACTGTAAGATTAGGAACTATCTTATTAATTTTTTGTAATGTCTCTATCATTTAAAAAATCCACTATATGTTTAAATTCTTGTTTATATTTTTTATACTTAGGATTATCTAAATTAGAAGAAAAATCTTCTAAAGATATATCTGAGATAATTCCAAATATTAGACAAGCATTGTTAAATGTTTCATCATCTAATTTACTACAATATTCTTCGAATTCATCTACCTTTTTAGTCATGGTTATATGAATTACATTATCAATAACCTATAAATTTATATTATACTAATCAGGAAGGTCTTTAATACTTTGTATTAGTTGTTCTTTATTCATTTAATATTTCTTTTTGATTACACGAGTAATATAGTCGAGGAAGAGAATATCAAAAGTTAATTTTTGTAAAAGTTAATATTCTAGGATTTTTAAATTAAAATTTTAAAATTTTTTTGAAGAAGATTTTATATAGCCCCCTGGGGTTTAAAAAATGGGAATTTTTGTAGAGAAAGAAGGATAGTGTGGGATTTTAAAAATTAATTTTTATTATGTGGGAGGGAGTAGACTGCCCCTTAGAGCCCCCCACATATTTGGAGTAAAAACCAAAACAAAAGTTAAATAAATTTTAAAAATTAAAAGATTATGAAAATTTCAGTCGGTAAAAACGGCACTGTTAACCACAGTGCAATGTCTGCCTCACAGATTGAGGCAGCTCTCAACAAGAGTGCTAACATCGTATTGTCACTTAGTGACAATGTTCAGTTGAACGCTGAGGAAAGAACAATCCCTGCCAACATGATGACAGGTCAGGCAGCGCAGACAGTAACTGTACTGTCAGCGTCAGGTATCATCATCGACGGGCTCGATGGTGAAAGAGTAGTAAATGTTACTCGCATCCTGGCACAAGCGTGCCCTGGTTGCAATGACTTGAAGGCTTGTGCGTCTTATCTTGAGGAGAAGGGCGTATCCACCATTACAGTGGATATTGAGACTTTGTCTCAATACAACAATGCTAAGCGTTTCTCTAACATTCGCTTATCATAAACCAAAGGGGAGAGAGTAATCTCTCTCCTTTAAAATTTTTTTTATAAATTTCTTTGTATTTTTTGTATATGTTCAAAACTATTAAGGGAGTTTATGGAAAAAATAAACTTGTTGACCTCGAAACTTTAGAGTTCTACAATGTTCAACTTCCGACACAAATTGTTGGAATTTTTATGTTGTTGATTGAGAATGATAAAGTTATCGTGGTCAAGTATGCTGTTTGGAGGGATAGTTGGCAATGGTGGGGGATAAGTTGGGATTGGATAAGGAAGGTTAGTTATTTATATGGTTTGGTATGAGTTTGTGTGCGAACTCCCATCCATCAAACAAACCTTTCCTCAATTTCCCAACATCTCTCACTAAAACCAACTTATATATCACTCCAAAAATCATCATCACATCAAACAATTTATAAGAATTTTATACAATAATATTTTTATTCTTTGTAAGATGTTTACTAAAAATAAAAAACAAAACACAAACACAACAAAAATCAAAAGGTTTTTATTCTATAGGTTGAAATCCCTGTCTAAAGTTTACTTTAGACGAAATCCTATATCGTAAAGCATACCTCAACGTGGTTTATAGGTCTTAGAACTAAAGTGCTTAATTTAATAACTCTTTAACAACCTCGCGATAGTATAAGGTAAATCGTATAAAGTTATGCAGTATTTTTATATTGTAGTGTACACAATCGTAGGTGATGATCTTACAATGTGTAAAGTTGGACTCAATCCTCAACAACTAACTAAATGGGGACGCAAAGAGGCAACAAAACATCCTGAACGTAGTTATAAACTGTACAGACAGTCTATAACACACACTGGTAAAATTACATTCTATAAACAACTTAAATCATATGTAACTGAAGTAGAACATAGTTTAAAAGTTGTAAAAGAAGGTTTTGATTGGGATGCATTTGAGGCAAATCGAGGGTCTGATATGGATATTGATATTCGTAGATAACCACAAACACCTGAGCATGTGTATAAACTGCTTTTAACTAGAATAATAACATATTAACAATAATAATAATGAAAGAAAAAATTGTAAAAGACGGAACAAAAGTAATCCTCTTTGCATTAGATACAGAGGATACCAATGTGACTGGAGTTATCACTGGTCATTGGTCAACTATAAATGGAAAACTTATGTATGAGTGCCATTATAAAGAACTTGATGGCACTGAAGGAGATCTCGACAATCTTCAAAGAAGAAATTTCGAGATTATACCTAACAAGTTCATCAACTTAACACCTCACACTATCACTCTAAATAATGGTACAGAGTACCATCCATCAGGTAAAGTTGCTCGAGTTGCTAATAAGTTTAGTAACTTTTGCTGTGGTATTTCCACAGTGTTCTATGGTGAAATTGAAAATCTACCAGAACCTGAGGAAGGTACAATCTATATAGAGCAGCAAAAGAGAAAGGCAGAACAGATGTAGTAGCTCCTGCAACTGGTCATCCAGATTGCAAAAGAGAAAATGGGTTCATCGTTTCTGTACCTGGATTCGTAAGATAAAAAGCTCACTTTAAATAACTCCAGTAAATAGAAGCATTGTATCAGGGTTGTAACCTGACTGGAGTCCTATTGTTTAACACATTAACACATAAAAAAAATGATAGAAGTTTTATTTAAATCAGAGGAATTGCTTATAGCAGCAGACTCTGAGTCAAAGGTGATTTACGGAAATACCTCAAAAAGTTCCGCAGTAGAATACTTGAACAATCTTACCCCAAAAAGTGGTGAGGAGGCAATGGGTATTATCATGCTGATTGTGCTCATTACTAAGAGCAAGTATGTAGCAGCCAAACAAATTAAGGTCACTACTAAAACAGAAGTAGTTGTAAAAACCGCTAAATCTTCAATGGTTAAAACTGCTGAAGATGCACTTCGTATTGCTGATAAGTTTGGTCTTAAAGCAGAAGTACAGAGAGAGCTTGATAATGGTGCTACACCACTAGAAGCTCTCAGAGAGTGGGATATCATTTGATGATTGTTTTAGTCCGTTCGAGTCCTGAGTAAGACTTTAAACTGCTCACTTTTTAGTTGAACAAATAAACTTTACAGAAATGAGAAAAAATATCTTTGTAATCTCTACTATTCTTTTAGGGATAGTAGTTATAGCATTGTTATTTACAATAGCTACTCTTCAGTCAGAAAATGACAAATTACGTAATGTAGTACGTAATCAGGCTGTTCAAACTAGTGAGATGGACAGATATTACAACAACCTCATAGCTAGAGGTATGTATGCTGATGATTCAATGTATAAAGCATTGGATAAAAGTAATAATTCCATATAATATGTTAACGGGTCGATCAAGTCTCTTGCAGGTACATCAATTGTATCTGCGAGAGATAAAAACTAAGGAACATTTACATTGGCGTAAACAAATCATTAAGACACATAACATGGCTGTAGCCAATCGTAAATCTCACAATTATGCAGTTCAACTTTTAGTAAAAGCTACTAATATTCCATATTCAGCAGAATTAGCTAAATTAATGAACCTCATAATTAATGAGAAATTTACTCAACGAAAAATGTATTATGTGTCTATTGACACTGCGGTATTTAAACTTGTAAACAATTTAACGATTTAAATAAAATGAAAAGATACAACATTTGGAATAAAATTTTCCACAAAAAGGAATTAAACAAGAATGTTGCAAATTATAGACTTCAACAAGGTCTTGTTAATAGCTATGAGTGTTGGCTTACTAAAATTGGTAATGCTAATACTCTAGCTGAGTGTATGATACTCCATAAGCGTATTTGGCGTAAAGGTTTTCGTAATGCTAATCTTGGTCCAGATAAACATGGAATGTTTAGAACTAAAGATATAAATCTTATGACAATAAATGAGGTTTATATTGGAGGAATCTATGGTCTTAATACTCAAACTATTGCACAATGGGAAGATTCTAAAGAAGAACCATATGATTCTGAACAAACTTGTTACGACATTATTCTGTGCTCTTATAAAAGATTGTTAAAATCTAATATTATAGCACTTGCAGATAATGCTAAGTTATTAGTAGCAGAATACCAACAAAATAATTATAAGTTATGATATTCTTACAAAATATTATTTTAATTATCCTACTTGTAGGAATAGGTAAAATAGCATATGACGATTTTAAAGAAATGAACTCATGATAAATGTACAACAAAATGAAAAGGAATATGTAATTTCTATGACTATTCCTTTTAAAAAGGTTGCATTCTCTGAAACTCCATACAAAAGAGATTTCAAGAAGTTTGCAGAAGAAGTATTTGCAGCTTATACTATAGTTATAGTACAAGCTATAGAAGCTAGAATGAAGGCTTGTGCAAGTAATCTTATTAAGCATTCAGATAGTATAAAGTATTGTGATGATAAATACATTACATATATTAGAAAGTCTGGAGGAGAACATACATTCTCTCTTAACGCTTACGAGACTATGCGAAGATTAGTTAAAAAAGTTCAACAATGTAAATTGGGTGAATTAACTAAATTTGATCTTAGACAGATTGCTAAAGCTCTTAATTGGGTAGAAAATAAAGTAGATATCAAGGAATATACATTCCAGGACTTAATTGATGTAATCGATGAATACAGAGAACTTAAATAAAAAAATTGTATCAGGTTATGAGAGTCTTGCAGGTAAGGCTCTCACAATAGACCATAAGGCTAGAACTTATCACATTGGTGATAGAGTAGTCCCATTTTCTTCTTGTGTTATAAAGGAAGGTAATATTTATTACTTAACACCTATGTGTAAAGTTCTTGTTGATATGGGTTTTAAAGGCGTAACGGATTTTACCTCTAACACAGTTACTTGTACTAGTTTTGATAATTGTAATCGCAATATTAAAACTGTAGGACTTGTAACTATTGATGATAGAGTCTTTATTAAGATTACTCTTAATTCAGAGTTTCCAATATATGAAGGTTACGAATCTTTAAGAAATGTAATTTATGAATAAAAAAAGAATGAAGATAATCTCTGCACTCTAGTACTATAGAGTATAATAAATAGTTGACATCTTGGAAAGAAAATTGGTTAATCATAAGACAAGACTTATGTATTTTTAAAATAAAATAGTTATCAACAATATACAGTTTAGATCATTTCGCTAGTTCGGTCTGTGATAGATAGGGCTAGTTACTTTAGTAATCTATTATGTCCATAAGCACAATAGATTACAAAGACAAATATTAGAGTTCGGTCTGTGATAGATAGGACTCTAGTGTAAACCTACATCCTGCATATCCAAAGTAGCAGACTCTTAACGAGAAAGGTGATGGCACATTATTAATAATTAAATAGTTTAAACAAAAATGGAGACAAAAGACATTATTAAGATTACAGCATTAGTCTTTTCTAAAAAGAAAACTATTGCACAAGTTTGCCGAGAGTACAAAGCTATTCATGGTAAAGAACTTCCAATTAAAAGTGACTTAGAAACATTACAGGCACAATTATCTTTGGGAGGAATTTTTCAATGGTAACGATGAATCATAACACCTTGGGAGAATTAGTAATAATGCTCTCAGCACAGATTGATGCTGAGTACAATGTTTCTAAGACTACACATTCTAACTATGCTAATGCTTTTAATAAGAAATATCAATATCTTAATAATACATTAAGAATTATTTCTGGAGAAAGTGTAAAAGGAGGAACATTTGCATTATATACTAGAAATCCTTTACTAGTGTTATCAGGACTAATTATGGATAAGTACAAGAAAATATTATTTACAGATATAAAAGGTAATACTTTTGTTGTAAATAATGTTAAATGGCTTTACCAATATATGAGTTCTAAAAACATTAATACAGAACCAAGAATATATGGATAAAGGTTTGCTGGGAATTGTTATACTTGCTTTTATTTTATGTGTGATTTGGACTATTGCCGATCATAATAAAGTAATGAAACAAGTAAAACTTGATCAACTAAGAGACATAAAAAGCAATATAAATAATGCTTTAAGTCTCTACGACTGTTTGTATATACATATTAATATGTATAGTAAAGGATTTACTGGGAGTAAATCTTTGGCATCTGATGGAATAGTATTTCTGTTAGATAACTTATCATCTAAAACTGTAATGTTCAAAGAGGGAACTTTAGAATATATCGAAGGTCATTATGAAGCTGATTCTGAAACTTATAAAACAGCATTAGCTATATATAAATCTAGATTAAATTCTGAAGTTGATCTTGAACTAGATAGATATAACTATTAATTTTAAAAATTATGGAATTATTATTTAATGTTAAACAGAAAAATGTTGTGGCTAAGATTAAGGAAGACTACTTCTTTCTTAGCAAGAAACCAAAGAAACTAGAGTTTGCTGATGAAAAGCATAAAACTCTAGTCTTAAAACATTTTAAGACTCTGAAACCAACTATTGAGGAGCATTCAGTTATTGATGAATCATTAACTGTAGATGAGTGGAAAGATTTTCCAGTATGGTTAGAAAATGAATCTAATGGTGCTGAAGGGAATCTTGAGATTACTAAATTTGCTTATGGTAATATTAAACTGTATGTAAATGGGGGATGTCTTTGTGGCAATGTTCCAGAATATGCTTTAAAAGGCATCATCGAGTTATTCAAACAATCTAAAACGAAAGAAAATGCAGACAATTAAGAAAGTAAAGTACAACATTGAGAGAGTTGGTAACAGTACATTTTGTACTATGTCTTGTGATCTGGAATATATAATGGGTCACTTAGAAGGAGCTAATGTAAAGGTTTCAGAAGCTGACACTTCTGTACTTTTTAAAATTGCGAATTCTAAAGAGAGAAAGATTTTTATTAAGAATCTTATTCCTTGGGGACTTACTGTTGATAATTCTACTATTACAATCGTTGCTAAAATTACTTTAAGTAAAAATGACAAGGACGACCAGGCAGTAGCTAATCAAATTGTAAGAGACAAAGCTATGCACACTATGTGTAAAGTTATTGCAAATGCTCTGCATCAAGCTTTAGAATCTACTTATAATAGAGTAGCTAAAGTAAACAATATTATTGATAAGTTGGATCATATTGCTTACTATTCAAAATATAGTGAGAGTGACACAACTTGTGATCTTGGGGATTGTTCAGATCCAGGAGATGATGATGTAGATGTTACAGACGTACTATAAAACTGTCTTTGTATTGTATTAAAGTTTAAAATTTGTAAAATATAACGATTTAAACTATAAAATTTGAAATTAACAAATTTTTACTTTTACAATGGATATTTGAAACTATAGTAGAGTGTTGTTGAGAAACAATGCTCTATATACTATTAACTTTATAAAAATTATAATTATGAAAGTTTTAAGAAAGATATATAATGTTATTAACAATAGCATTCAGTCTCGTGTAGTCAATTCTAAAGAAGAGGCTAACAAATACATTATTTCGCTCAATAGAACTTTAGAAAATAAAGTATCTCTTGAGACAGTAAATAATAAACAGATAGAAGCCATTAAAATTAATGGTAAATGGTGTATATCTGAAACTGAAATAATAGAGTAATTCTGTAAAGTTCATATATATTGTTGGCAACTAGCAGACAATTAGTTGCACTTGGTCCTGTAGCTCAGTGTATAGAGCAGGAATCTTCTAAATTCCGGGTCGTGAGTTAGATTCTCGCCAGGACCACATATACGGAGTTCGCTTAATGGTTAGGGCACCTCACTTCCACAATTCATAGAGAGGGTATATTGGTTCGAATCCTTTACTCCGTACTAATATTAAAAAGATTGAGTAATATGAAAAAGATTATCTTATTGATGAGTTTTATTGTATTAACTACAATAGCTCATGCGTTTAATTACGGTTCTATCACTATTTATCAAGATGGTGAATGGGGCAAGCCATTATATATTAAAACTTCAGTAGTATATAATAAGGCTAGAAAAACTATTACTTTTAGTAATAGTAAGTTTGGTAAAATGGTATTAAAAATATACTCTTCTGAAATGAAGGATGGAGTAGAAATCCATAACTGTGGAGAGGTTAATACAGGGAGACGCTTTGTTGTCTTTATTACAGTGAGGAATAAAATTCCTTATGTGACTCTTAGTACTTCCGCAGATACCATGTTTTCATTTGGCTTTTAAGTTTCCATAATAATGTGTTAACGTTTTACTAGTTTTCCGATATAAACTAGTACTTACGGTAGTAGCTCAGTGGTTAGAACATCTCTTTATATAGGTCATTTCGAGATGGTCATTGGTTCGAATCCTTTCTACCGTACAAATTCAATTTGATAGAGATGGAGGTGAGATCTTCAATTATTAGATAGCTTGGCTAACTATCAATAGTTTCGTTTAAAATGCTCATTTATGTAGAATTTCTACAATCACCAGCCATGATTTGAGAAGACCCTATCATTTTAATAGAATTTGATATATTGTTAATGTGTATAATAATCCTGACTAATAAATCTATTAGTATGGGTAGGTGTTACCACTATTCTCCTTACAGAAATGTGGGCTATGGAGATATAGCTTAGAAGGTCAGAGCGCGGGACTGAAAATCCCGAGATTGTGGTTCGATTCCACGTGTCTCCACTATGTACGGATGCCTGAGTGGTCGAAAGGGTAGGTCTCCAAAACCTACAGAGACGAAAGTTGAACAACGTAGGTCCGAATCCTACTCCGTATGCAAATAAATCAAATAAATAAAATATGGTAAATTGGGATAATGAAATTGAAAAGCTAAAAGACTATGTATTTACATAGAAACTTTCTTATGAAGAAATTGGTAGAATTTATAATTGTACTGGTGGCAACATAAAGAAAGTAATGCAGAGAAGAGGTATAGAATTACCTATTCGATCTAAAAATGCAGGAAAAGAACCTATTAATAAAGGTACTGGCAAAAAATGTTATTGTTTAAACTGTGGTAAAGATATTACAGATGCCAGAAATACTACCCATAAATATTGTTCTAATAAATGTCAACGTGAATATGAGTATAAACAATGGGTTCAACAATATAAAGAAGATAACTCTATAGCTAAATCTACTAAATGGGGTTAGATACCTGGTCATTTAAGACATTATATATTTGATAAATTTGATAACAAGTGTTGTATATGTGGTTGGTCAAAAATAAATCCCTACACAAATACAATTCCTTTAGAAATTGATCATATAGATGGAAATTCAGAAAATAACTCAGAAGATAACTTAAGATTAATATGTCCTAACTGTCATTCTCTAACCTCTACTTATAGAGGAGCTAATAGAGGTCAAGGAAGAAATATTACTTGGATTATTAAAGATAAATCTGCCCTCTAAGCTTTAAGGTGAAGCACGAAACTTTTAATTTCGGGAAGACAGGTCAGTACTGTCAGGGGGTACTCCACATCTATTTTCGTTTTAGTCAAAATTTAAAATTAGACAAAAATCAAAGATTCTTGGTCTGCGATAGATAGAGAATCTACTTGGCACTATCGTCTACCTGGTTAGGACGCCACTCTTTCAAGGTGGAAAAACGATTTCGAGCATCGTTAGTGCTACCCTTTAAATAAAACTAATACGATTAATGTTTAAGATATAAAGTCAGCGGACTTTATAACGTTAAAGAGTTGTTAGGCTTCTTGTCTGTGAAGATAGGAAGCTTTATTGGAGAAATGACTGAGCGGTCGAAAGTGGCACCCTGCTAAGGTGTTAGTCATGTTATGTGGCTCGAAGGTTCGAATCCTTCTTTCTCCGCTATATTGGGTTATGGTGTAATGGTAGCACTACAGATTTTGGTTCTGTCAGCTCCAGTTCGAATCTGGGTAGCCCAACAACTTACAGGTGACTTACGGTGTGGGAACCGTTATCTATTAAAGATATATAGCCCATGGGCATTAGCCTAAGGAGTTCGAATCTCTAAGCCTGACAATTTTAATAGGTACTAAACAACTCTCAGTAACTCTATTAAATAGCGTAATTACCTTAAAATTAATCATTTGAGTTAAAAAGAGAAAGAACGTTAGATAGCTGAGGACAATGGAATAGTTTAAATATAACCAGTGAAAATCGCCTATTATTTAAATAGATTATTAACACATTAATTATAGATAAATTATGACAAGACAAGATTATTTTGTTAGAAAAACCAATTTAATAGCACAAATAGAAAGTGCTAAGAAGTTTGGTTGTAAAAATGTACTTAAGTGTGCTAAATTAGATTTAGCCAAGCTTGAAGAAAAGTACAAAAAAGAACATCTTTCTAATCCTCTGTTCAGTTACATGGTAACTGATGAAGAAATGGATGAGCTTATTAGAAATGATGAAAAGCCTACATTTAAAATTAAAGTAACTTTCAAAAGTGGTGAAGCTTATGATTTAATGTTTTACCATGAACTTAAAAGTGGAGTTAAACATTCTGATGTTGTGAAATGGGCGATGAAAGGGTTAATTAAAACTATCTATCATCCTGAAAATATTGTAGATGCTCGTTTTATTATGGGTTAAGAGATATGGAAATAAAAACAATACAAATTGATTCTGATACATTTTTAGTGTTTAAGGGACGAGAGTACAGACAGATAAACATAGAAGACATTGTATGTTTAAAAACATCTGGTAAATATAGTACTATAATAGATGTTCATGGCTATAAAATTGATGTGTGTTGTTCATTAAAAGAAATTACACATGTTTTATGTATTGATTTTATTCTTGCAACACAAGGATTTTTGATAAATCATAAATACATATCTGAGATAATTAGAAAGAATGATGAAAATAATACATATATCTTAAAATTAAATGATGATATTCATACAACTGTGGATATTTCACTACATATAGCTACAAACATGTTAAAACAATTGTAATACCATAATAGTTTAAGGTTTATAAAATAAATATTGTTGGCAACTAGCAGATAATTAGTTGCTATCTGGCTCAGTGGTGGAATTGGTAGACACGAGGGACTTAAAATCCCTTGACCAGGAATGGTCGTGCAAGTTCGATTCTTGTCTGAGCTACAATAATAAACTAACTTAAATATGGCGGAACTGGTATACGGCAGTAGATTGACGGAAGCGCCTCTAAAGTCGTCACTAAATATTTCTTGAGGATTAAGGGTTCGAATCCCTTTATTTAAGTGGTTTATTTAAGATATTACATTATGATAAAATGGTTATTTGAGTATCTATGAGTGTTTTAAACTCATATTAATTCATTAATTTGTGAAAATTGATGAATTTCTTGTAATTATCTATGTCTAGTCAAGGGTGACTAAAAGCTAACTCACATTGCTTGTGAAAGTAGTATGAGTTTTTAAATAAGGCTATATAGCAATACTAGTATAAATAGAAATGTGTAGCTCAAGTCTAGTGGGTAGAGCGCTGAGTATATGAACTCAGAGGTTGGCAGTTCGAATCTGTCCGCATTTCCTTCTATCATACATTTTAATTTTTTAAGTTATTAAATAAGGCTCAAAGAGGTTTGCTTGTGAAAGTAGAACTCTTATCAAAATTGTGCGAAAACTTTAATAAGTCGGAGGACTTACAAAACTCAAAAACAGTGTGTCTTAGTGGCAAGTTGCAACGTTCTCTTGATTGAGAAAGGAGAGGATTAACGACCCTCAGGCACATCTTCGGGCTTGTAGTTCAATCGGTTAAAACGGGAGACTCATAATCTCTTATTCTCGGTTCAATCCCGGGCGAGCCCACTATTTCTTTTATCATATTATTTAGAGAGTCTAATTAGTTAGTCTAGTTAGGCTCTTTTATTGTTTAATTAAATAACACATTAACATATGGAAAATATAAAGAAAATTATTGATTCATTAAGTCCAGTAGAACAAAATTTAATGTATAATGCATTACAAAAGAGGCTTAATAGAGGTCTTGAGTATACTATTAGCCGTGACAAAAGTGGGTATTATGTTAAGTGCGATAGTCCTCAGTTAAATGCTTTTAGATTTGAAGAAGAGAAATATGCTGAATTAGCTTATCATATTTATAATAATATTTATGGTACAGGCACTCCTCTTAGTGATATTATTAAATACACCTTTAGACTTCTTAATATTGATTCAGAATGGACAAAGTAATATTACAGGTAAATGACATCTTTTCCCAAGCGTGGAAAGGATGTCAGAAACCTATGTGGTTTAAAGTTCTTAATATAGATAGAACTAGTAACAGCATAGAAGTAGAGTGTCATTCATTTGATGGTCTAAATGTATTTCCTGAAGTTTGGTCTTTGGATTCTACAGAAATGGGATTTGAAATTGGTGACTATAAATTAGTTAAATAATTATGTGTTGGACAGACGATGGTACAGCTATTAAAAAGATAGCTAAAAGAAATTTCTATGTTTACAAAATAGGAAATATTGTTCGGGATAATATTTTTGTTAGTGATATTAGAGGGTATAGTTATATTCCTATATGTCCCAATAAAATAGTCCCTTTAATAGCTTATAGTCCTTGTATAGGTGTTTATAGAATAGACGGAGGATATCACTCTTATAAATGGGTAGCTCTAGACGACACTTATCCAAATTTCAGATGTTTATGTCTTGGTAGTTATGATCCAGCTTTGAGGGAATCTTTAGAAGGATATAAGTTTTGTTGTATAGCTACGTTTATAGTTCCCAAAGGTGCTGAATACTTTGAAAATAAGTATGGACATATAGTATCTTCCGAAATTATTTATACAGGCAAATATTTAAGAATAAGTAATTTTAACAAATAATTATGTGCTGGATAGGTAGATGTGATGTAAAAATAGCTAAACGAGATTTTTACGTTTACAAAATAGGTCGTGCATCTGATAAAGGTTTTAAGAGTTTATATCAAAACTTTATTTATGAACCAAAAGAAATAAATAAAAAAGTTGAACTAAACCCTATTCAATTCTTTCTAGATGAATCCTCTTATGTAATTTATGGGGGTATCATTCTTATAAAGATATAGCTATGCCTTACTCTGATTTACGCCCATATTATAGAACAATTTATTTAGGTAAGATTGCAGAGGATATTAGATTATATAATATTTATTCTATTGCAACATTCATTGTACCTAAAGGTTCTGAATATTACGAGAATGGTGGAGGAGAAATAGTTTCTTCTAATATCATTTACACAGGTAAGTATGTAAAAATAGGTAATTCTGAAGAATAATTATGTGTTGGAACGGTCATAGTGGGCAGAAAAAAGTTGCTGAAAGAGATATTGAAGTTTACAAAATAGTTTGTAAGGCTGATAAAAAATCTTGTAAATCATGTGTTCAAGGTTTTATATATGAAGCTAATACTTTATATAAAATACCTTCTATAGAGCTTAAGAAATCCTATATGTATAGAACATATAGTGTTCTTAGTATAATTTTCGTACAAAAAGCATATCACAGTTATACTAAAATACAACAAACCCTTAGTAGAATTTATTCAAAAGGCTCAATTTATGAGAATAGGGGAATTATTGCTGGCAATCAACTAATGTCAATAAGATTAGATAATCCCTATTACGTAGCTACGTTTGTAATTCCTAAGGGTTCTCAGTATGCTGTAAATTGGAGAGGCGAAATTATCTCAAATCAAATAATATATACTGGAAAATGTTTAAAACTGTAAAATTATGTGTTGGACTTGTAATATTAGTAAATTAAAAACTCAAACAGCTAAAGAAGATATTAATGTATATAAAGTAGTTAAAAACGCCAATAGGAAATATTGTGTATCTCCATTTATGGAATATACTTACTATTCAAAAGATATACAACCTTCTTTAACTTTAGGGGTAACTATTGAACCTCGTTCAATTTTTGCAAAGATTACAGAAGGTTATCATAGTTACTCTTCTGTAAATTTTGTATGTGATTCAATAGTACCAGACATCTATGGAGGTTGTGTAAAAACTATACAGTGTGGAAGTCGTAAGGAAATATTTAGAGTAGACAATTCTTTATATTTAGCTACCTTTATAATTCCTTCAGGTTCTGTATATTTTACAAACGAAGAAGGTGTAATAGTATCTAATAAAATTCGTTACACAGGTAAATATATAAAATTATGAAAAAAATATTATTAATTATAGGATTACTATTAACTGTTACTTTAGTTAATAGTTATAATTATCCTGACACATGGTCAGGTAAGAGAAGCTGGGCTTATGAGAACAAAACATTAGAAATAATGTATGATTCTAAGAAAAGACCTCATAAAATAGTTATTTATTCTGAATTTAGAGAAGGAATGACAGCTATTGATTTGGATGCTAATACATATAAATAATTATGCCTTGGTTTATTCAATTAATAATGGCTATATTTATGATAATACTTTATATTGCCATATTTATGGGATTGTATACTAGTTCCAGTTATTCAGATAAACGACTATTTTATAGTTTTGGAATAGGAACGTATAGTACACTTCTTTTGTTATTTTGGATATTACAATATAGTATTCATCATACCATCCTTTATTGGAGGGTTGTGGAGTTCTTTTAAAATAAATAATTAAATTATGTGTTGGTTAAATAATATGGCAACTCCAATTGTATTGAAGAAGCCTTTAAGAGTTTATAAAGTAAGTTTCTTAGCGACTTCAGGTAGCTTTATAAGTTTATACCGAAATTGTACATACTACAAATATAGGAATATGCCCACAGTAGAAATAAGCCCAGAGTTTGATAGGTATAATCCTAATGTAGGGTATTTTGGGGCACTTTGGGAGTATGATCGTTTTTATATACATGAAGGTTACCATTCATATTTAACTGAAGAAACAGCTAAGTATGTAAGAAATATGTGGGACACACCTGGGGAAATAGGAATATTTGAAGTAATAAAACCTTAGTCTTTTATATCTTTTCTCTAGGGTTAGTTATTTTTATAATAGCAAATGAAAAGATACTACGGAGTATGGTGGAATTGGTAGACACGTATGCCCTAGGAGCATATGCAGTAATGCGTGTGGGTTCGAGTCCCACTATTCCGACGAAAATCGGGTTGGTTTGTATTCTAAGTATACATAGATGCATGGGTTGCACCCGACTGGTAAAAGAATATTAATTAACTAATGTTGTTTATTAGTTAGATTAAGAAGAATATATCAAACAAATGCAACCAACTTGGGGGATACCTATATAGTCGCGAATATTATAGGGCAGATTGATAAGAAATGGAAACAATGAGCTAGGGTAATCTAGTAAACCTCTAGGAATTGTGAACGAAAGTTTCGAAGTACGTTTAATTCGTAAGTCCCCTACTGCGAAGTTTCAATCGTTATACCTAATTAGGGAAAAGAGAAGTTACCTATATAATTGCAAGTATGTAGGACAGGTGATAAGGCGAAAGATAACACAATATAATATTGCAGGTGAAGGCTTTCTAGCATTAGTTATCTAAGTAGTTGAAGTACGTTCGATTCGTATTACTTCTCCAAAGTCTTTGACAGACTGAAATGCCAGGTTTCATAGGAGTATATTAACTAATTAGTTAGTATACTCCTTTTTATATTTAACATATTAACAAAATTAATTATGGACGAACAAGAAGTAGTTAAACAAATTAGGGAATTACAAGAGCAACGAACTCTATTAAAAAAGCAAGATACCGCTTTAGTATGTAAAATCATGGAACTAAGAGATGAACTAAGGGAAGGTAATATCAAAAAAGGATGTTATTACACTGATACTTATGGTTTATTCTGCAAAGTCTATGATATTAAAGGTGGCAATATATATGTACATGAGTTAAATACTATAGATTCACCTTGCCTTACAAAGGAAACCTATTTTTGGAGAACTTTTGAAGAGACATATTATAGAAAATGTACTAAAGAAGAGTATGATAAAGCTCTAGATAAAATAATTAATTATTTTAAAGGTTAAGCTTATGTGTTTCAATAAAACAAAAGAAAGTAAACTCTTAATAGCAAAAAGAGATATTACAGTTTATAAAGTAGGCTGCTTTGCAGATGAAGTTAGGTTTTATTCTTATTTTATGACTACCTATATGTATAGTAGAAACACTCCTATACGTGAATATGTAGACTTTGATAGAGATTCTATTAATATAGGTTTACATAGTTTATTATCTTTACGAGGGGTATGTGACTCACAGACAAAAGATATGCTCTTTTTTCCTAATGGAAATTTGTATCCTTTTATTATTACAAATGTTTTATGTAATCATGTTTATGTAGGAAAATTTATTATTCCAAAAGGTAGTATATATGTGGTTAATTGCTATAATGAAGTAGTATCTAATACACTTGTTTATACAGGTAAATTTAAATACATTAATAAAAATGAAAATTTTAATGTTAAAGAATTATGGAAAGAAAATTAGGTGAGATATTTACTTGTAATGGTAAAACCTATCAAGTAGTAAAAGGATCTAAATGTGAAAATTGTGATATTAATGGGCACTGTGTTTCAACATCTAGTATTGTCGGTCTATGTTTTAAAGGTTATAGATCTGATAATACCAATATAATATTTAAAGAAGTAAATAATATGGAAATAAAGAATAATCAATTAACTATTGATATTCCTGAAGGAATGGAGATAGATTTAGAAAATAGTGATTTGGCTAAGGGTATTATTAAGTTTAGAGATAAATGGCTAACTCTTGAACGAATACATGGATCAGCTAAAGAGGATTGTTATCTTACTAATCGTTGTGGCATTAAAGATTATCATAATAATAAATTAGTTGCTATTGCTAATCTCATGGATATTGCTAGATATTTTAATGGAGATTGGAATTACAATACGAATGATGATAAGACTATGGGTTATGCTATTTATTATAGTACACACGGTGTATATCATTATACTGCATTAAGTCCACAAACAAGTGTTTACTATGGTATTCCTATGTTTAAAAATAAAGATGATGCTGAATATGTAATAACTAATCCTAATTTTAGGAGTATTCTTGATGCTATTTATAAAAATTGATTATGAAACATTTTTTATATCATATAATAGGAGAGGCTATATTAACCTCTCTTCTTATATTTAGTACTATTTGTTTATATAATCAAGCACAAATAATTAATAAACAAAGAGAATTTATTGATGAATTACAATCTAAATATTATAAATTAGAAGAATATAAAGAAGTTATTAACTTAGCTGATATTATATTTGATAATAATAATATATGGGATAAAGATAAATCTGAAATAATGAGTGATTATATTAATATAAGATGTAATATTGATAGTACATTTTATAAAGGTTTTCATAATAATGTATTATTAGATAGTATTTCTTATATGTATAATGAGTAAATTATATCTTTATGGAAACATTAAAAGAATTAAGAGCTAAATATAAACAATTAAAGAAGGAAAGGGATGATATCTATAATAAAATTAGGATATTAGAAAAGAAAGAAATACTTTCTAATTTTGTTGTTGGAAATTGCTATTTTGATATTGAATTTAACACTTTAATAAAAATTGTTTCAATAAGTAATAGCTATGTATATTATATATGTGTAGATGAAGATTATATCGGTAGAGATTCTTCTTATATATATGATATTACAGGCTGGGTAAAAATTACATCAGAACAATTTAAAAAGGGATATCTTCTTGCATTAAAAAATATACAAGACCCAAATTGGGAGATTGTAGAAGAACATAACTGGAATGACTTTATTATAGAAATTATTAACAAAGAATAAATAACATGGAAATAAAAATAGACATAGCAACTATCTTAAAAGATACACCAAAAAATACAAAGTTATATTCTCCTATATTTGGAGATGTGTATTTTTTAAGTGTAGAGGATGGCATTATAAAAGTAACACATCAGGGAAGAATGGTAATATTCTTTGGTGATGGTAGATATTATAATTATCCTGAATCAGAGCCATTATTATTCCCTTCAAAGGAAATGCATGATTGGGAGAAGTTTGCTTGGAAGAGGGGTGATGCACTAATTAGGGATGGGTGTAGAGTTATCTTTGATAAATGGCTTGATGATACTTATACAAGATTTAATGCAGTACACCTTATTACTTGCTCTGGTGGATATTTTGATAAACCATGGCAAAACAAGTATACTCCTATCTCTAACTTTATAACTAAATATTGGAGAAAGATGACAGATTTAGAAACTAAGATATACATGGAATCCTTAGAAAGGGAATGTGGTGGTAAACTAAACCTCATCACCTTAAATATTGAAAAACAGCCAGAGTTCAAGGATGGGGATATAGTAGCCATTGTGGTACGAAAATATACACATATTGCTATATTCCAATCGAGACAAGAGGCATATATAGGATTCCATGCAGTTCTTTGCCAGAATGATGAGCTTCTTCTAGAAGAACCATTCAGAGAAGATGTTGGAGATATTGAACTTCGCCTTGCCACAGAAGAAGAGAAGCAGCAACTCTTTGATGCTCTTGCAAAAGAAGGAAAGGCTTGGGATGCTGAGAAGAAAATGCTTATTGACTTGAAGCCAAAGTGGACTCCAAAACCTTTTGATAAGGTATTGGTTAGAGATAGTAAATCAAGTAAGTGGCGTGCAAATTTGTTTAGTCATAAAAATATAGATGAGCCTTACTATTGTGTTTATGCTAGTTGGAACTATTGTATTCCTTATGAAGGTAATGAACATTTATTAGGAACAACTGAAAATGTGAAGGAGTAAATATGGAAAAGAAAATAATAAAAGGAGAATTTGATAAATTAAAAGATAGATTATCTAATTTAGCTGATACTTATGAAGATAAAGCTTATGATGATGCTATTAATAAACTATATGATAGGCTAGATGATTTATCTAAAGAAAAAGTTAAAATTCTTAATACAATAAGAAAGTTAGAAACACAGAAATGTGTTAAGAATATTAAAGTAGGTGATTGCTTTATAGAAGAAGATATTGGTGAAACTACTGAAATCTTTCAAGTTCTTGATATGGAAGAAGAGGAAGTAGTAACTTGCTTAGTAGTGGGACGTTATAATATCTATAAAAATAGTTTTAAAGTTACTGATACTAAGTATTGGAAATCAATTACACGTAGTCAATTTAATTCTTTATATCAGGCTGTATTAATAGATTTAAATGATTCTAAATATCATTTGGAACATAATACAAACTGGGATAAAGAAATAAAAAACTTTTTATAAAATAAGTAATTTATGGAAGAGGACAATGTAGGGGTAACTTCATTAGATTTAGTAGTTGGAAAACTTCTGGCTAGATGTGCAGAAAAACTTAATGAAGAAGCTTATATCTATAAAGATTATGATAGTATTCCACAATTAAAGCTTGTTGATAATCCTCCTAGTGGCAAGGAAAGACGTAGAACTAGAAGAATGCTGGAACTTAGAAAAAGAAAGGGCAGATTGGGTATTTGTAGATGAGTTGTTTAACTTAATTACGAAAGGAAGTGAGTGATGAAAAAAGCTAAAATCAGAAAGACAGGCGAAATTGTGAATATTGTCTGTTTTAATTGTACTACCAGAAGGTGTAAATATGATAGCGTTTCATATATAGATAGTAAAGGTGCAGAACATGTAGAAGAACCTCTTAACTACTATTGGGACTTTGAAGAAATTCCCAACTTAGATGCTACAATTAATTGGGAGCAGAGAAGATATGAGCTAGCAAAAGAACTTTTAAAGATACTTATTTCGAAGCCAAATGAAACTTGTTTCATTGAGGAAAGGCTTGTAATTAAGAGAGCTGATAAGTTGATAGAAATATTAAAGGAGGATTAAGCTATGATAGATAATAAGAAAATAGAAACTGCTGCAAGTAAACTTTGTGACTATGGTTCAATTTATGATAGTGAAAATAGAATAGATGGGTTCAAGAAAGGTGTAAATTGGGCAATTAATGAGGTATTTAAGGACCTATGGCATAACACTAAAGAAGAGCCTAAGAATTTGGAATACATAATCTTTACTAGTGATATATTTGGAGAGACTTATTTCTTTACTATGCAAAGGGATAATTCACTTCAAAGTTGGGAAACAGAAGTAGCATGTCATGGCATAGACCAATGGGCTTATAGAAATGATATTGTTTCTTTAATATTGAAAGGAGGTAAACAGTGAATATATTAGCATTTTTTGGGTTTTATTTTAGTTATCATTGTAATAGTAACTTGTACATCTGAAATAAGATATGAAGGTAATACAGCTTTATCTATTGTACTTTTAGTTATTGCAGTTATAGGATTGTTATTTATTATAGCATACATAAGTAATACTCCTACTGCCTTGGATGTATATAAAGGTAATACAGAATTAAGAATTACTTATGAAGGTAAAACTCCTGTAGATTCGGTTGTAATTTATAAGAAATGAAATGAATAATGGAAATATTTACATTTGACATTATGCTTAATGGAAGATTTATTTGTACTTTAAAATATAAATATAATTCAATCTTCCCTATTGACTTAGAAGAATTAGAAAAATTTATCTTAAATAAGAGACCTACTCTTAAAGGTAAAGATTTTAGAATTAAATTTTAACAATTATGAAAGTACTTAAATTATGTATTATCCCTATTGCTTACTTATTAATAGGGGTATTAGAAGTATATAGTTATTATCTATTTAAAAATGATGCTATAGGAATCTTTACATTCTTTACTCTTCTTAGCTTTATAGTAACATTTGGAATGGAAATAGCAGAAGATTAAGTATTAATAAAAATTAATTAATTATTATGCCAAAATATATTACTAGTGATTTATTACATTATAAAATAGGTAATACTAAATACTTAATAGAAGTAACTAATACTTCAAAGTATGGATATTGTTTTAAAGGGGTTAAAGATAATTTTAATGGAGTTATCTGTGATGACTTTATTGAAGATATACCTCTTACCCCAGAAATTCTTGAAAAGAATGGATGGAAAAAGGATAAAGATGGTTATTTTAATGATTCTTATCATATAAGACTTTGTAAAAGTAATACTAATTATGCTGCTTATAAAGTAGTAAATAAGTCTATTGTATGGTTAAGAGCTGTAGAAAATGTTCCTGATTTACAACATCTTTTATTTGGTCTTGATATTTCTTTAAAAATAGAAGTATAAATGAATATAAAAGAGGTTATAAAAATATTATTTAAAATTAGAAGTAATCTTATTGACCCTAAGCAAAAACATGCTATTTGGATAGTAATTAAAGCTATTAAGTATTGTAGTATAATAACTAAATCAATTAAAAATAATGAATAACAAATATAGAAAGAAGCCAGTTATCATTGAGGCTATTCAGTGGCTGGGAACAAATCTCTCAGAAATTGATGATTTTATAGGTGAAAGTATTACAAATAAAGGTACTACCCTTATAATTTATACTTTAGAAGGAGATATGAAAGCATCTATTGGTGACTATATCATCAAGGGTGTAAACGGAGAGTTTTATCCTTGTAAGCCTGATATTTTTGATAAGACTTATGAGGAAGTAACAGAGTAACTATCATTGATATGGAAGATTCTCAGAAAGAAAATGATCATGCATTAAAGGAATGTTACGAAAATTTAATTTCCGTTATAGTAGATATGAGTCTTTTGTGTGGTAAAGCATTGTTTAAAAAATAACTTGCTACCTTCTCTCTGGTAAAAAGGAGAGGGTAAAATAAAAGAATATGATAATTTGGTTAATATTAGGAATCCTTCTTGTGATTCTTACTATTTGTTTAGGAATAGCGATCATACATGAATCTGATGAAAAAATAGGTGTTATAATATCTTATGTAGGATTTATAATAGGTTTAACACTTATTATTGGATACATAAATAGTAGACCACGAGCAATCGATGTGTATAAAGGCAAAACTGAATTACGTATCACGTATGAAGGGAATATACCAGTAGATTCTGCGGTAGTTTTTAAAAAATAAAAGAATATGGCACAAGAAGGATGGATATGCCCTAGGTGTGGAAAGGTAAACGCGCCTTGGGTGATGCAATGTTCCTGTAATAGGAGTACTCAAATATTACCTAAAGTCGGCGCTCCTTATTATGAAGGAGATCAAACAACGTGTAATACAAAGGAGGATAAGTAATGAGTAATATTTATAAAGAAGATTTTGTTGATGAAGATACAGGAGAAGTTATTCAAATGGAATTGGACTTAGACAAACTTCATAAATATCATAAGGAGGATAAATAATGTGTAAAATAAATGTTAAAAAGTCAATTCTAGAAATTGTCGAAAAGAATAATCTAGAAATACTCAAAATAGACTTATACAATGATGAAGAATCTTTTGTTAAGTTTGATGAATATTGTAAATTTTATGCTACTCTAAAAGATTTAGATTTTGAGGTAGAGTCAATCTTTATGTATGATAAAGTTCGTGGTATGGTTTATTGCCGAGATAAAGATACTAAAGAACCAGTATGGATAGTGTCTTGTGGTGATGAAGGAGGTTCTTGGTGGGAAGTTCACAGAGTTCCAGACTTTTATAAACGAAAGGCATTAAATAAAATAAAGTTATTATTAATCAGCGCTAAAAACAGGTTTCGTAATGCTATTGATGGTGTGATGATACCTCCTGATGAGAAATATAGAGAAAAGTCAAAAGCATTTGAGGAACTTGAAAAAGCACTTAAAGAGTTAGAGGATTAATTATGACAAAAGAAGAAATAGAAAGGAACGCAGAAAGATGGCGAGAAATCGTTAAATCTTTTATAAATAAAAAGGACAAATTAAATGTAAGACGCGATGAACTACTTCGAGAAATGAAACAATTTCAAGAAGACTATATTAAAGCCTTGCCTGTTAAAATCGGAGATAAAATTATGGATGAAGATGGACGTGTAGGTCGGCTTTCCAGAATAGTTCCATATCGTTCACCATCGGAAAGGTTTATGAGTGCGACATTGAGTTTGACCCTCTTCTTCCATATGGAGAAAAAAGATGGTACTTATGACAATCGTGAAGTTTATGCTCATGGTTTCCCAATTAAATTATAATTAATATGAACAGAAATCAAGCTAAAAAATTTTATCCTATAATGCAAGCTTTTGCAGAAGGAAAAACGATAGAACGTAGAACCAGATCTTGGAAGTTAAATAAAGGCTGGCAATATTCAACAACCTGGAAAGAAACAGAAGAGCTAAAATTCCAAGATACTTATGAATATCGTATTAAACCTGAACCAAAATATCGTCCTTTCAAAGATGCAAAAGAGTGCTGGAATGAAATGCAAAAACATCAACCCATTGGATATACTAAACTGATAGGAGAAATCGAATACAGTTTTATAACAGATGTTGATGATAGTATTAATTATTCAGATGCTATTAAAGAATACACATTTGCAGATGGAACTCCATTTGGTATAAAAGAAGAATAAACTATGAAAAAAATTATCTTTATAGTATTATCTATTCTTTCGTTTACATCTTGTAGCAAGGAACAGATGAAGGAACTTAGAGAAGCGCAAATAGCTCCAACTGATGAATGGTGGTATAAAGGACACCATTATTTGGTATGGGATAATTCTAGAAGTCGTAATAGTATTATTCATGACCCAGATTGCTCTTGCTATTTAGATACTTTAAGTATTTATGTAGTTAATAATAATGATACAACTTATGTAATTAAGAATCATAAAAGAAAGGATTAATTATGAGCAAACCAGATTTACATTCATCATTGCTCTTTCTAATGATTAAACTAGAAGAAGCAAAGAATAACTCAATGTCTGACAAAAACTTTGTTGCTGCATTGACAGATGTTCTCAAATATTTCCGTGATAATGGAGAGTTGAAGAAAGCTTATGAAATCCAAAAGGATTCATTAACAAATATGGCTAATAGTCCTTGGGCGAAATTAGTAATTGGTATGTTTACCTCAAAAGTACAAGAAGATAAAGTTGATGTAGAGTTACCTGACATTGATGCTCTAATAAAAGAAAATACTTCTGATGAGTTCATTGAAAAGAAAATCAATGATGTTCTAGGTATTAAAGAAAAATAAGCATGAATAACAATGACTTAGGAATCTTAGAAACCATTACTCACTCAATCCTCAAAGATGTAAAAAGTTTAGATCCTGATATATCTCAACTAGTAGATAAATACTTTTGGTATTTAGTATAAAACTTAAAAAGAATAATATGATATTTTACAGATTTGATGAAATTCCAGAGGATGAATGTTCATCTATATGGAATAATAGTAATGAAGTAATAGGTAAAGAAAAAGGTGTGTCTGTTTATGAAGCTCATAAAAATATAAATGGAACATACTCTCCCGTTCTTCCATTTCCAACAAATGAAAAAGCATTTAATGGTTTTATATATCATGTAGCATACTTTACTGGCAATAAATATCTAGTAACCGGTGATTTGTTAGATGAAACCGGTACTGATGGTGAGCCATTAATTAAAAATGTAAAAATATTAAAAAAATTATAGTTTATGGATATAAAAGATATTAAATTTAAGGCTAAACGTCTTGATACTGGAGAATGGGTAAAGGGGGACTTGGTACATAGTACAAGTTATATTGGTATATGTATATATCATCCAAATAACATATTTCCTGATGTTCCAGTAGTACGCAAGGTTGACCCGGATACAGTTTGTATGTTCACAGGATTAAAAAACAAGGAAGGTAATGAAATATACGAACATGATTTTATCTCTATATTTAAAGGTAGAGAACTTTGTGAAGTAATCTTTGAAAAAGGATGCTTCCTAGCATTTAATCCTAGAACTCATATGCGTATGCCATTAATAACAGGTATTAATGACTATGCCTGGGAATTGCATGTAGTTGGAAACAAATTCGATAAAAAGAAATAAGATATGAAAGAAGAAACAAGGAAAGTAGTAATTCTTGATTGGGAAGATAAGCTTAAACTACAACAAATTATCAAGGATTTGGAACAAATTGCTAATTATTACGATAATGGTTGTAAAGATGCAGTTACTATCAAGAATACACTTTACTATCTCCAAGTAATTGAAGAAAAAATTAATTAAAACATAGAAAATATGAGTGATTATTCAGAAATGTCTATTGAGGACTTAGAAAAGCTTAAAATAAAGTATCTAAGTCAGAGAGATAATATAGAGAATACTATAGGAGAAATAGTAAGTAATATAAGAGCTAAAAAGATACAAGTTAATAATCATGCTCTTAGAGAACATCCTTACTATAAAGACAACGCATCTTATTTAAAAGTAACTATCAATGATGGAACTGGATATACTGTAACTAAAATTACTCCTGGTGGTAAATGTATAGGAATATACCAGTTTAACGCAGATACTATCGACTTTTTAAAATATTATAAAATCTGCTCTCAATCTGTATGGGAAAGTGCTATAGATAGACTTAATATATGGTTTAAGGACGCAAGTTTAAAAATTAAAAAGTTATGACAGTAGAAGAATGTACAAAACTTATGATAAATGCCTTAAAAGAAGGTCATTTATCTACAGCTGACATAGTTGATAAATATTGTGAATGGGCTTCTCCCGGATTAAGAAATTCATTAATCTCCGATTTAGAGTATGTAAAACATTTATATAAATTAAAAAAAATATTAAATGATTAAAGCAACAGAAGCAAGAGTTATAACTAAATCTGGAGGATTAGATAGGAATGTATTAGATAAAATACAAAATGCCATAATTACTGAAGCTAATAAAGGTAATTATGCTGCTTGGATTGGTTCTATACTTCCGACAACTAATGTTGACAAATATTATGATTACCTTAAAGAATTAGGATTTGGAATTAGTCTTCTTTATAAAGGTAATCATGGAGTTTATGTAACTTGGAGATAAAAATAAAAGATATGAATAAACTTTGGATATTACCAACAATTTGTTTTATAATTGTTTCAGCTTGGTCAGTTCCTAATTATTATTATCAGAAAGCAAAAATTCTGGAATTACAGGTAATTGTAGATAGACAAGCAAATGCTATTCAGCAACTTGAGAAAGAAAAGAATAATACGGAAGTAACTATTCCTCAGTATTTGGATAGTCTGCCTAATGATGATTAAGTATCTATAATATGGATGCAGATATTCAATTTGTAATTCTATTCTTTATTATAATAGGAATATTAATTGTTTCTATGACTTTTTTATTATATTATATAAGTTAATTACTATGTATTTAGAAGGAGATAAATGGAAAAATTGGCACACTAGATGTTCTGATGCTGCCATTAAAGAGAACAAAAATGGAGAAGATACTAAATTAAGTACTATATCAGTATCTAAGTTACTTGAATATGCTCACACTGCACTACGTAATTGTGAGATTAATAATTTAGACCCTGATAAAGTCCCAGTATTTCTTACATTAGATCATGATGAGAATTTATATTCTTATATAGGATTATCTATATGTTGTAGTAGTCAATTAGGAACTTATGTAACTTTAGGTTCTTCAGACTATTATAAAATGTTCTATGTTGCTCCAGATTCTAAACCTGAAGTAGGTGAATATTGGAGAAGTAGAGGTGTAGGTTATGATTTATCTGGTTTTGTAGTATCTAAACTGGCTGGAGAACGTTTAACTAGATTAGTTAAATATGTATTGAATACAGATGAACCTTTGTCTCATCTAAATTACAGAGAATTTGAACCTAATTGGATTCAATTTAAGTTTCAAAAAGAAGAATTTAATCTGGAATTGTTAGATAAACTTGCAAGAGCAAACGATAATATAGTTAATGAAGCTATATTAAGACAATGTATGATTAATAAAGAATAATAAAGTCATATTTATGTATAGTTTAAGAGAAATCAAGAAACTACATGAAGCTAATGCAGTTATTCGGAATTATCATTTACATCCAGATGATTCTAAAATACCTGCAGTTAAAAGGACTTTTAGTATATTAAACAGAATTATATTATTTGGAAAATGATTCCGAAAAAGAGACAGATTTATAATTTCTTTGACGACGGTAAATGTTCATCAAGTAGATTATATAAAGCTTATGTAAAGAAAGTAATTCCTTTTAATAAAGCTAATATACATCTAAAGATACATTTAGTTAATAGTGCTCTTGATTATGATTGGATATGGAATGGAGATACTGATTATTTCGTGGGTTGTTACATTCCTAGATATGATAACCATCTTGTCTGGTTTACTAGAACAGTAAATGGAGAATGGTTTAGTATGGATTTTCAATCTAACTGGAATGGGGGATTATTAGATGTCAATAGAAATATTCAACTTAATTTTTAACATTAATTAATTTTTAAATTATGGATAAAGAATATAGAATAGATCCAGATGATTGGTATGATAATTACAATTATCTACGTGGTAGACACTAATTTATAAAAGAGTTCTAACTTAGGACTCTTTTAAATTGGGGATGTTTTGGTTTTGAACTTCGAGGAGATAAGGAACACAGCAAGACAGTTGGAGAGACAACAAAACAATAATCGCTAGAGTTATTAATATGACTCCTGCTTATCAGGCTGCTGCCTGAGAAGCCGAGCAGCACTTGCTTAGGAACAGAAAGGTGCACTATTTTCCATTTCTTTTGTAAGTTCTCTGTATACTTTAGGAACAGAGTGGTGGAAGTTGGCAATGTTAATCTTGTCAACCCTAATAGACAAGGATAGTCTCTAAAACCTATGCTGTAAGAATGTTTTGATGCAAATCGGAGTGACAGGGGTTCGACTCCCCTCATCTCCACTAGTTCATAGAACTGTTTTTATTATTTGTTTTTAATCCCTGGGCTATTATTATAGTTCAGGGATTTTTGTTTAATTTTAACTGTTAATTATGGGAATTTTTAGTAATTTTTTAAAAGAAGACAAAAAAGAACAGAAACCTTTAATAACTATAGATAAAGAATTATCTAAGTTAGCGGTAGATTTAGTAGGGGTTTCAGAAGGCACAGCATTAATTCCTTTAAAGTCTAATGATATGTCTGGAGAATATGCCAGATTATGTAATTTAGGATTAGGTAATAGTGCAAATGCTAAATTCTTAAAAGATAGAATACGTGATATTAATGCATATAATAGAAATATCATAAGAGCTCGTGAGTTATTAGATTATATAAAAACTATGAATGAGTTTTTAGGAGATTCTGTTATATTAGTTAGTAGAGATTCTTTTTATAAATTATGTCATAAATACAAATTATCTATTGGATATCTTGAAGAGTTTACTGGTGTTATACCCGAGGCTAATTTAAAAGAATTATCTGATATAATGTATAAAATGGATCATTACGGCGGATATACAAAATTACGTACAAATGCACATACAATAAAAATTAAACGTATACATAATTTCAGTGATAAGAGTGACTCTAGTATTCGTAAATACTTTGATTATAGTTTTAATATTATTTCTTATCCCGATTATTTATATCGTATGAGTGATATAGATGAATTTAAAGATAAGGAATGGGCTGATAGAGTTTCTTTAGATGTACGTTATGTACCTACAATCACAATGTTTATAGCTTGTCCAAAATCAAATCTACAAGAGAAGACAGTTATAGTTTCTCACGCTGTGGACCCAATAATATTTCAATATTGTCCTTATGGAGTATTGATATATACTATGTGGGGAGAAGAAGCTGAAGATAAAGTATTTGAAGAGTATAAAAAGTTAAGAGCTATAAAATAAATATGAAAGAACATATTAGTAACTTTATTAAAATAATTGATGATATGTTACACAACATAGACATTCTTATAAATTTATTATAGTAATTATTAAACATTTATTAAAATGAGTAAACAAATTTGGTTGCAAGATGGCAACGTTTTTAGTCAGGGTAGTGCGACAACAGTATCTCATCCTGAAGGATTACCGAAAGGTGTTTATGAAGTAAAAGTCTCAATGACTGGATTTTACTTAAGTAAAATTGCTGAGTCTTTTACGTTTGATTACAAACTGTATGGTCTAAACCAAAAATTTATTGATTATGTCTTAAAGACATATGAGAACACTACAGGTAATTTAGGTGTTCTGCTAGATGGAATCAAAGGAACTGGTAAAACAGTTACTGCAAAGGAACTTTGTAATAACTTACAGCTCCCTGTGATCTTAGTACAATCAATGGGTGATTCTAATGATAAACTAATAAAATATTTATCTACAACTATTAATTTTGATTGTATCTTCTTCTTTGATGAATATGAAAAAGAATTCAAAGATTCTTCTGATGTTCTCTCTTTTATGGATGGCACTTATAACTCTATTTATCGTAAAGTATTTTTACTTACTACTAACGAGTTAAAAGTAGATCCAAATCTTCTCGGCAGACCTTCTAGAATAAGATATAAAAAGTCTTTCAGTAATCTTTCCGAGGAAGTTACTAAAGAAATTCTTAACGATATCTTGGAAGATAAAACTGCTATAGAGAAAGTTATAGAGTTAACTCATTCTATGAATATTATTACTATAGACTTAATTAAGGCTATAGCAACTGAAATTAATATTCATGGAGTAGAAGCTCTTCCTGATATTAAAGAAACCTTTAATATTGAGTTCTCTAAGTTTACTTATATGTATAAAGAAGTACAAATCAGACGTTGTGACTTGAAATTTACTCCTGAAAATATAAAGGATATATTAAAAACTTTTTATAAGTTTACAGAACTTAAAAAGAAAAATTGGGAGAAATATACTCGTGAAGAAAGAAAATTATATAACGAATGGTCTACTAAATTCAGTGAGGATTATGGTTCCACTACTGAAGATAAAGAATTAAAATATCTGGAACCTGGAGATCGTTTCGAAGAGGATCGTATATTAATGGTAAGTATTAAAGAAAAATATGTAGTAACTATGACTGATTATGGATATATTAGAATGTATTTAATTAATAGCTGCTATTCTACAAGTAAAGCCACTGGTCTTGTAAATTGCGAATTATAAAAAATAAATGCCCCCTTGGAATTAACATCAGTTAATTCTTAGATATTTAATTTTTATTATTTAAACATTTACAAATTTATGGAACATTTAGTTCTTATTGGTGTTATCGCAGTTGCTATTATTGTACTACTTGTTATTATTGCTATAATGTATGTTAAGGCTCCTCCTTCGATGGCATACATTCTTTCAGGTTTTCGTAAAGAACCACGAGTACTTATCGGTGGTGGTGGAGTAAAAATTCCTGTACTTGAACGATTGGATAAAGTATATCTTGGTCAAGTAACAGTTGATGTTAAAACTTCACAACCAGTTCCTACTCATGATTTCTTGGATGTAATGGTAGATGCCGTATGTAAAATTAGGGTAAAACCTGATACAGATGGTACTAGACTTGCAGCTAAGAACTTCTTGAATATGAATCCTGCTCAGATTGCTGCTCAGGTAAAAGATTCTTTGGAAGGTAATATGCGTGAAGTGGTAGGCTCTCTTGACTTAATTAAAATTAACACTGATAGAGATGCATTCTCTGATGAAATTCAGAAGAAGGCAGCTCCTGATATGGCTAAGTTAGGTCTTGAGATTTTGTCCTGCAATATCCAGAATATTACTGATGAGAAGGGATTGATCCGTGATTTGGGTGCTGATAATACAGCAGCTATTCAGAAGAATGCTAAGATTACTCGCGCTAATGCTGATAGAGATGTAGCTAAGGCTCAGGCTGAAGCTGACAATGAGGCTAATGAAGCACGAGTAAAGGCTGATACCATTATTGCTGAACGTAATAATGAATTGGCTATTAAGAGAGCTGAACTGAAGAGATTGTCTGATATTAAGAAGGCTGAATCTGATGCTGCATATAAAATTCAGCAGCAGGAGCAGCAGAAGACTATTAATATCAAGACTGTAGATGCTGATATTGAGAAGACTCGTAAGGAGCAAACCTTATCTGAGGAGAAGATTAAGATTAAGCAGAATGAGTATCTTGCAGATGTAAATGCTAAGGCTGATGCTGATAAGTATCAGACAGAGATTGATGCTCAGGCTGCTTTGGAGAAGCAGAAACGTGAAGCTGAAGCTGAAGCTTATAAGGCAGAGCAGGTAGCTAAAGCTGTAAAGGCTAAGGCTGAAGCTAGTCGTTATTCTCAAGAGCAGGAGGCTGCAGGTATTCGTGCTAAAGGTGAAGCTGAAGCATATGCTACTCAGCAGACCTTGACTGCGGAAGCTGAGGGTACTAAGGCTAAACTTTTAGCAGAAGCTGAAGGTGTGAAGGCTAAGGGTCTTGCAGAAGCTGAAGCTATGCAGAAGAAGGCTGAAGCATACAGTAAGTATGGTTCTATTGCTGTAATTGACATGCTTTCTAAACTTAATGAGAAAGTTCTTCCTGATATGGCTAAGTATATTGCTGAGCCTATGAGTAAGATTGGCAGTATGACAGTTTATGGAACTAATGGTTCTGAGGCTTCTGGTATTTCTGGTAATGTACCTGCTATTATCAAGCAGACTCGTGACATTGTAAAAGATGCCACAGGTGTAGATATGGCAGACATTATGAAGGCTAACACCATTGATGCTAAGGTTAACAAGAATGTTAACGTTAATGGCGATGTAGAAAACACCAACGTAAATGTGTAAACATTAAGTATCACAGAGGGAGGGAATATTCTCTCCCTCTTTTTCTAACTTTTAAAAAAATTTATGGAATACTTAGATTTTAGAAATCTTGTTACAGAAGCATGTAATAAGATGATTAAAGAGAACAAACATCTCTTTATTCTTGACACCCAAAAAGAGTTTTTATGGATGGCTTATATGGAATCTTTTCCTGAAGGAGCCGTACGTCAGGAATTTAACTGTGTAAATTGTAAACATTTCATTACTCGCTATGGAGCATTAGTCTCTATAGATGAGAATTATAAAATACATTCTTACTGGGAGGATGTTCATGCTGAAGGAATGTTTGTTAAAGTTGTAGACAATATGTTACAAGTGCTCAAAAATACTAAAATTAGAAATGCATTTGTAACAGAAGAGACTACAATGGGTTGTAAATGTAATCAGCAGATACTACCTTCTAAAGAAATAATTACTTGGAACCATTTTTATGCTACTCCTACAAGTAATTTAATTATGGATAAGTCTCAAACTCCAACATTCCGTGCAGGTGCTAAATCTTCACATGATGTATGGTTAAGAACTTTATCTGAACTTAACTATAATTCTGTACAAACAGTATTAGACTTAATTGCAGATGATAATCTTTACAGAGGTGATACTTATTTACGTCAAGTAAGTGCCTTAAAGACTGCTTTTGATACGATAGAAAGCAAGCATTTGGAAGGTTTTGAGGTAGATAATTATGCTTGGGTATCTTCTTGTATACTTCCTGATGCTGTAACACATATACTTAATAGTGCTATAGGTCAGCTTCTTAAAGATATAACTGATACTAATAACGTTGAAAGTTCAGTTAAGAAGTTTGAAGCTATGGTTGCTCCTTATAATTATAAGAGACCTAAGGGTATCATCACCAAAACTCAGGTAGAAAATGCTTATAAAACTGTAGTAGAACTTGGCTATGAAGATTCTTTAGAGCGTCGTCATGCTAAAGTAGAAGATATATCTATTGAAGATGTTATCTTTGTAAATAGAGAAACTCGTAAGAGAATGTCAGGAGGATTTGATTCTCTTATGAATGAAACTATTAATACTAGTAAAGTTGCTACAGATTTTGAGAAGACTGCTATCCCAACAACTATGGAAGAGTTCCTTAATAATATTGTTTCTAAGGCTAGTAAGCTTGAATTATTCTTTGACAATAAGTTAAATAATAATTTAGTAACTCTTACTGCCCCAGTTAATAAGGAAGCTCCTTCTATGTTTAAGTGGACTAATGGTTTTGCTTGGGCATATAATGGTAATATCTCTGATGCTATTAAGCAGCGTGTCAAAGAAGTAGGAGGTAAAGTAGACGGCTATATGAGAATCTCTCTTCATTGGTATAATTACGATGATTTGGATTTACATATGGAAAGTCCTTATGGGCATATTTATTATAATAACAAGCGTAATTTGCTTGATGTGGATATGAATGTCTGGGGAGGTAATCCTTCCGCAGAACGTAGTAATCCTAAGAAATATTCTCGTAACGCTGTAGAAAATATTATTTTCTCAGGAATTCCTGTAGCAGGTACTTATAAAGTATTTGTTAACAACTATAGTAAAGTTGAGAATATTGATTTAGGATTTGAAGTAGAGGTAGAACTCAATGGAGTTATTCATACTTATACGTATGACAAAGATATCCCTTATAAAAGTAATGTTCCAGTATTAAACTTTACTTCTAATGGGCGTGAAGTTGTCTTTACTAAGGAATATTTAAATAGTACTACAGCCTCTAAAGAAATTTGGGGAGTAAAGACTCAAAACTTTGTTGAAATATCTGCTATATGCTTATCTCCAAATTACTGGGGAAATAATAAAGTAGGTGCTAAGCACTATTTCTTTATGCTGAAGGATTGTAAGAATCCAGATGCTGTTCGTGGATATTTTAATGAGTATCTTAAAGACGAACTCACTAAGAATCATAAAAGAGTATTTGAAGTATTAGCATCTAAAGCTTTAACTCCTTATAATGATAATCAGATGAGTGGTTTAGGATTTATAGCTACTTCTCGTAACCAAATTATGGTTAGAGTAGATTCAGGTAAAATTTATAAAGTAAACATTTAATAATTAACAACAATGTACAAAGAAGCATTACAGAAGAAATTACGTTTTAAGACAAACAAGGGTATGATTACTACAGAAGATTTGTTCGACTTATCTCTGCAGAATCTTAACACTTTAGCTATTATGCTGGATAAAAAGGTCAGTGAGGCTCCTAAGAAGTCTTTCATTGAAGAGCTTCCAGCTGAAGAAAATGATGATGAACTTCGTTTCAGCATCGTAAAAGATGTAATCAATATTAAATTAAAGGCTCGTAAAGACAATATTGATAAAGCACAAGTTGATGCTCGTAACAAACGTATTGCTGAGCTTATCGCAAAGAAGGAGGACGAGGCTCTTGAGAATAAATCTATCGAAGAGCTTCGTGCTATGATTAAGAATTAAAATTTTTAAGATTTTATTTTTAGAAAAAAAATTCACAACTATAATAACCTCAGTAATAAGGAATACTTATTGAACGTTGTGAAACGTGAATTATAGTCGTGATAATTAAAAGGAAACTCAATCTTTTGAGGGGACTCTATTTAGAGTTCCCTCTTTTGGTTTATTATGACTAGCAAATTTAAATTGTATGAAAGTATTGTCTTAGACAATATCAAATTTACAGTTACTAATATTAGTGTACTCCCACAATGTGCTCAATATATAGATAATAAATTTGTCTATTTATTTGATTTTAATTATTCTTTAAGTTATGGGGATTACAAGATAGAACTCACAGAAACAGAAATAAATAATTTAATTAAAAATAATAAAGTAAACAAAAATTAACTTTTATAATTTTTATAATTAAATTATATTTATATCACAAACGGGTTAGGACTGTTATAGTTACGAATTTCATGATTAACCTGATTCCCAGATGTATATATCTATAAATATACTGACTTTTTTGAAGATTTCAACATGAAACTGGAAGGGTCGTACTTACCTTAGTACACAGAACCGAGAATTGGGAAGTTCTCGGTTCATTTTTAAATTTTATTAAAATTATATTTTGAATAGTAAAATTTAGATTTATAATAGTCAATACAATAAAGAAAATAAAAAATGAAGAAATTACTTGTACTTAGTGTATTATTTACACTCTTGAGTTGTTCTACTGGTTCAAATAATTCAGTAAATTCAACTTCAAATGATTCTATTAATGTTGATACCACAGTAGTTGATACTACTGAAATTGATTCAACTGTATGTCCTGATTAATCAGGACTTTCGCCTCGGTAGTTCAGTGGTTAGAACGCGAAACTGTTAATTTCGATGTCGGGAGTTCGAATCTCTCCTAGACAACTAATTAATAAAAATAAATAATATGAAAGAGACTTTTAATTATCAATCAGATGCAAACTTTTATGATAAAAAGGATTTTATTATAGCAGTCTTAAAAAGAAAAATAAATAGTTTTAAAGAGTATGATGCTGAAAGAAAAAAGCATTATGCTGGACTAGAACAAAAAATTGGAGAATTAGAATCTTATATAGATGAATTAGAGAATGGACTTGGTATAGAATCTTTAAATAATAAAATTCAATCTTTAGAAAATAAAATTGAAAAACAAAAACTTAAAATTAAAGAATTGCAAGCTAAAGTTAATATATCTTTGTTTGATGATACTAAGTCTTTTGAAGAATTAGAATCTATAGCAAATAATTTAAAGAACTTTAATAGTATAAGATTAGCTAATAAAGGTCTTAGAAAACAGCTTAAGGATAATAAAAATACTATATCTGATTTAATCTATAAATTAACACAAGCTAAACTTAAAATAAAACAATTAACTGGAGAGTAATCTCCAATTTGGGCTCGTAGTTCAGTTGGCTAGAACGCTACTTCTGCAAGGTAGATGTCGTGGGTTCGAGTCCCACCGTGGTCCACTATTAAATTAAATATTTATGAAAATAATTATTGATACAGACAATTTAGAAACATTAAAGTATAAAACTGAAGATGTTCCTATTTTAATAAAGACTTTCCAACAATTAATAAATAAATTAATGTATGAAGTAATAGGAAATTATTATTCTGTAGACGATGTTCCTGAGGATGCTCCAAAATGGGTAAAAGAAGAACTACTTAATGTAGGAAAAACCTGTTACGTGGATGGATATATGAATAAAGAATATGTTTTTAAAGGTATTCAAGAAACATTTGAGGATTATTATTATATATTAGAAAATAATAATAAACAAATTTCTTATTCTTCATGCGTTGGAAAGATATCTTATAAATAAATGCGAGATTAGTGTAGCTGAAGGCGCATATCTGGCTTCCAACCAGAAGGCTTGCGTGGGTTTGATTCCCACATCTCGCACTATAACAAAGCTCTAGAATACTAGTCACAGGAGCAACGTAACTTATAGGGTGCCTCTCAACGATGCATACTCGCCTATTAGGTGTCGTAGAACCTACGAACTGGAATGGTTCGACGTTTTTTGCATTCCTACAGAATCCTAAATAATAAAAACAGAGACCATAAGATTGTCTCTGACAGGGGCGATTTACCTGGGATTCTTAATTTTTTAAATTCTCCTCCTAGATACTTTATAAGTTAAACTTTAAATTTGATTTATTATGATGAAAATTTTAAAAAGAACTTTAAAAGCCATTAAGAAGGGTTGGACTTGGTATGCTAATCAGTATTGTAGATTATACATGCCTCCAATGATTTAATCTTATTATTTAATTTGTAAGTACCAAAGGGGTACTTACTGATGTTGAGTCGGGCAATAAGCTCGACTTTTTTTGTTTGTATACATTTTAAAAATTTTATATATTATGGGAATAATTAACACAATTGAAACAACATTAAATGGTATTAATGGTGCTACTTGGATTAACAATGTTAAAATAGAAGGAGCACAAACCATTAGTATTAATAATGGTAAAATTTATGTAAATGGAAATTTAAGAGAAGATCTTGAAAGTCCATCTATAGAAGTGAAAATAGAGGGTAATGTAGCTAGTGTACGTACTGATAGTGGGGATGTCTCAATTACAGGAGATGTTTCAACTATTAATACAGCTAGTGGTGATGTATCCTGTAAAGACGTTAAAGGTGGAGTATTAACAATGAGTGGCGATGTTACTTGTGGTAATGTTGGTGGAAATGTTAGTACTATGAGTGGTAATATATGCCATAACTAAAAAGATTATTTATAATGAGAAGATTTAAATTTATATTAATATTATTATGTTTTTTATGCACTAAAAGTATTGCACAAACTGTAACTCATGTAACTCTTACTTGTTATCAGCCAGTAAAGAGTCAGTGTGATAATAAGCCATTAATTACAGCGGATGGTTCTAAAATTAATTTACATCATTTAAAACATAATAAAATCAAATGGTGTGCTATATCTCGTGATTTACTTTATTTATTTCCAAAGAATAAGCCTAAAAAAGTGTTTATAGAAGGATTTGGAATATATGAAGTAAAAGATGTTATGAATAAAAGACATAAACATCGTATTGATATATTAATACATCCAAAAGATTCTAAACGAATTAGTATCAAGCATGTAAAAGTTAAAATTCTTAAATAATGTGTTTATATTTACGAGATAAAGTAGAACGTATAGCTACTTCTAATATATATGTGTGGAAAGCTTTAATAAGTTACGGCGGGTACGGTTATTATTCACCAATATTTAATTATAGATATGATATAGGAGAGACTTATAAATCATACTTAGATGGAAATAGTATATCTATATCTATAGGACTCCATTCTTTTGGATATAATATACGTATATTAAGTCCTTATGCTGGGAGATATGATTGTTATGGAAGTCCATATAATCGTTATAATATACAGGAACCTGTTAATACTATAGGTTTATTTATAATTCCTGAAGGCAGTCACTATTATACTGATGGATATTTCTATGCAAGTGATACTTTAAAATTATTAAGAACTCTTCCAAAAGATAAATTTTTTAATTATATGATGAACAGATGACATTAAAAGAAATTGTGGAAGCCTTTGATGGCAAGAAGAAAGGGACTAATAAGTTTATCTTATTAATCCCTATTTTTGTATTAGCATTACTAATATTTATTAATTTAAATGGTTAAGTATAAAAAGTGTGGGGCATTACGAATTAGAATAGATGGTAATAAATGTATTGTAGTAAATCTTAAATTACCTTCTATTACTAGTCGCAGTACTTCATATTTAGATTTTTTAAGAGAAACTATTTTAGATAGTAATAAACAAGAGTTTAATAATGCTGTAGAAACAATCTGTACTAGGATTAAATCTTTATAGTATTATATTATTCTACTTATAATAACGCAGATGATTATTAGTATAAAAATTATTAATATGATTAAATGTGTTTATTGATTTAACATTAGACAATGACAGTATTAATAGAAGATATTTGATAGCCGTAGATGATATTTCCTTAATAGAAGAAGTTGGTGAAAGCTCTTACGTTATGTTAAAGAGTGGGGGCTGCTTATCTGTGAAGGAATCTATTGATTATATAAAATCTCTATTAGACAATGTCAAATGAAAAAGTAAAAATTGATTTTGGATGTGGAACTTCGCTTATTCCGGGGTCTTTCCTGATTTTATTGATAGCTAAAGTTCTTTTACATTCAGATATTTCGTGGTTAATTGTTTTTAGCCCACTCTTAATAGGAATAGGACTCATAATCATACTCTGTATTATATGGCTAATTTTATATTGTATACCTGATGGAAGATCTAACAGATATTATAAGTGATCTAGATGATTATTGGAATGATCTAGAAGCAGACTATTGGAATTCTTTAGAAAAAGAAGGATTATGAATATAGATATATTTGAGGTAAAAGCAGATGAAGCTTGGAAATCATTAATTGCAGAATCTCCATACCTACTAATGTCTAGTAGAGAGTTAGAAAAATGTAAAAACTTTTTTATCTTAGGATATTATACAGCAATTAGAGATTCTCACTTATGAATTACCAAAAAGCTAGTCAAGTATCTCTATTAGTAGAATTAATTAAATCTTCTGAAATAGTGTCTAAAGAATACTCTGAAGCACATATACCAGAAGATTTAATTTCTAATATAAAGATACTATGTATGAAAGATAGTAGTTTTAGAAGAAGTTTCTATGGTATAATGCAGAAACTTGGAAAGAAATATTCAGATATTTATATAAATAAATTATCAGGGTTATGAACTTAGTTTGGTTAAAATTAACAAAGCGAATTTTAACTCATAAGTATTATGTTGCTAAATATTGCTTTCAAATAGGATTATATTGGCAAGGTATTACTCATGATTTGTCTAAATTTAGTTTTACAGAATTCTCAAGAGCTATTAAGTACTGGGATGATAAAATGAGCTCCTTAGCGAATGAGTGTCGAATATTAGGATATAGTCAAACATTCCTTCATCATAGAGGAAGAAATCCTCATCACTATGAATATTGGATACATTCCTTAGATAATGGAGGGATTCCTGCTAAAATGCCTAGAAAATACGTTCTAGAACTTATATGTGATTATTTAGCAGCGGCTAAAACATATGGAGCTGACCCTAGAAGGGAATATACATGGTGGCTTAAACAACAGCCTCATATGAAAATCCACAAAAAAACTAAGAGTTATATAACTGAAGTGTTTTATAAATATAGTATAGGTTTAACATTAAAAGAATCAATTAATGGAAATTATTAATGCAACTGATGGCTATAAGCTTGGTCATCATCGTATGTACCCAGAGGGTACACAAATGGTCTATAGTAACTGGACTCCTAGAAGTAATCGTTACTTCCCAGAAGCCACAGAAGGCTCTGTAGTATTTGGTATTCAGTACTTTGTTAAGAAGTATTTGATCGAGGAATTTAACAAATGGTTTGCTCTTCCTAAGGAAGAAGCTATCAAGCAATTTGCTTATCGTGTAGGTAACTTTGTAGACCTTAATCAGGTTGGAACAAAGCATATTGAGGAACTTTATGATTTAGGATATCTTCCTATCGAAATTAAAGCTCTTCCTGAGGGTTCCATCTGTCCTATAAGAGTACCTATGATGACTATTAAGAATACTCTTCCAAACTTCTTCTGGTTGACTAATTATTTGGAGACTTTGATTAGCTGTACTCTATGGCTTCCTTGTACTTCTGCAACAAGTGCTCGTCTTTATAAGAAGAGACTTATGGAACATGCTAGAAAGACTGGATTCCCAGAAGATGTAAATCTAGGTTTCGCCTGTCATGATTTTTCTATGAGAGGTATGGCAGGACTTGATGCTGCTATTATTTCTGGTATGGCTCATATGACTTCATTCTGTGGTAGTGAAACAATTCCTGCTATTGAAGCAGTAGAGCATTATTACAATGCAGATGTTACTAAAGAACTTGTAGCTGCGACTGTTCCAGCAACTGAACACTCCGTAATGTGTGCAGGAGGTGAAAATGATGAGATTGAAACATATCGTCGTCTTATTAATGACCTATATCCAACGGGTATTATCTCAATAGTATCTGATACTTGGGATTTCTGGCAGGTAGTTGAAAAGTTTTTACCTAAGCTTAAGGCAGATATTATGAAACGTGATGGTCGAGTAGTAATTCGCCCTGATAGTGGTGATCCAGTAGATATTATTTGTGGTCTTCGTACAAATCCTCACTATCATACTGCCATGAAAGAAGGTAAGTACTACTGTGATTTTAATCCATTTATGGATGATGATGAAAGTCATTATGTAGAAGTATCTGAAGGTCAGTATTATGGAGCATATTATATGCTAGGTAAAATCTTTGGATGGAATACTACTGTAAACGACTATCGTTATCCAAGTACCAAGGTAGGATTGCTTTATGGAGATTCTATCACTCTGGAACGTCAGCGTGATATTTATGCTCGATTAGAGAATGCTCATATGGCAGCTTGTAATCTTGTTCTTGGTATTGGTTCTTATACTTATCAGTTTAAGTCTCGTGATTCTTTGGGATTCGCAGTTAAAGCAACTGCTTGTATAATTAATGGAAGACTTATAGAAATCTATAAGCATCCAAAAACTGACGATGGAACAAAGAACTCTCTCAAAGGTCTTATTAGAGTTGAAGAAGAGAATGGCAAGTATGTCGCTTATGACCAGCAGACTAAGGATGCAGAACTGCAAGGTTGTTTTAAAACAGTCTTTATAGATGAAGAATTAGTAAGAGAATATTCTCTTTCTGAAATTCGTGAACGTGTAAATTCAACATTAATATGATAAAAATTGTTGATGGAGATTTACTCCAATCAAATTTACCTCTTATAGCTCATCAAACTAATTGTTTGGGAGTAATGGGAGCAGGTATAGCTAAAGCTATTAAAAATAAATGGAATAGTGTGTATATACAATACGCTAATTTTTGTAAACTTCTTAAATATTCTAAAGAATTATTAGGAAAATGTCAAGTATGTATAACAGGAGATGAACCTATTAATCTCGTAGCTAATTTATTTGGAGAATATTCTTTTACTGAATCAGTAGCTCCTTATGAAAATAGACATACTGATTATGATGCTCTTAAAAAAGCTTTATTAGATTTAAAAGACTTTTGTGAAGATAACGAGATTACAGAGATAGGTATTCCTTATAAATTAGGATATGGATTAGCAGGAGGAGATTGGGATGGAGTAGTTTATCCTATGCTACAAGAACTTTTTGCTAATGATACAACAATGACTCTTTATATTTATAAATTATGCAACAATTAAATTTAGTACATCTAGAAGATAGTGATATTAAATATTCTATCTCTAGATTTCCTGATGGGGAAGTTCAAATTTCCTTAGAAGAATTCAGTCATAAGGAACAAGTATTAGTAAAATGTAGAGTTACTAATGCTGAAGACTTATTTATACTTATGCAAGTTTTAGATATTCTTGATAGACATGAAGTTCTATATAAGTTAAATATCTATTACTTAATGAGTATGAGAATGGACCGAGTAATGGATTTCAATAGACCATTCACTTTAAAAATAGTCTTAAATATATTAAAAAATTGTAATGCAGAGACTATTGAAATTTTAGAACCTCATTCTGATGTTTATTATGATCCTAGATTCGGAGTTAAATTTATGCCTCTCTATGGTGAAAAGAATCCATCTAATAATACTTGGAAAGAATTTCAATTAGTTTTCCCAGATGCCGGAGCTGTAAAGAGAAATGAATTCAGATATAATCGCGTAGGAATTACTTGTAGTAAAGTTCGAGATTTAACTACTGGGAAAATCTTAGAGATTAAAATAGATAATCCTGAAAGTATACAGGATAAATCTCTGTTAATTCTTGATGATTTATGTGATGGTGGTGGAACCTTCTGTGGTATTGCTAAAGCATTTAATGCTTTAGGTATTCCTAAAGAGCGTTTAAATATTGCAGTTACTCATATGGTAAATCCTAATGGTATAAAGAATCTGTCAGAAAACTTTAACCACGTATGGTTTACTAATTCTTACAAAGATTGGGATAATCTTCCTGAGAACGTTACAATGCTTAATGTTATCTGATGTATGTTTTAGGACTTATTATAACTATTATTTTGGTAATAATTATAATTGATCCAAGATTAGATATTACAGATAACCAATGCATATTATGGTATTCAAATTTCGAAGGAGAACGTTGTTATTTAATACTTTGGAATAAAAATGATCATTATAAATAAAAATGAATTAGACCCTAATTTAATTCATGACATTAATTTAGAGTTAGAAGCGTTATTTACAAATAATAGAACTTGGGAAATTAGTTCTAGTACTGGAGATTTAGATGATGCTTCAGATGTACGAATTGTTATTAAAGGTGAGGGACACTGTTATATTTCCACAATAGAGGATACTGAAGAATACGTCAGAGATTTATTGAATGGTTATAGAAAATCTCATAATTTTGATACTTTTTGTATGTCTACAACGTATTTTGATCCTGAAAAGAATGGAATAGTATTTGAATATGCAGATTACATATCTTTATAACTATGTTACAGATTTATACTGATGGTGCTTATAAATCTTCTATTGACCAAGGAGGTATTGGAATAGTATGGATGAAGGATGATGAAGTATTTAAAAAGTACTCCAAAGGCTTTAAACATACTACTAATAATAAAATGGAATTAATTGCTATGCTATGTGCTTTTAAGTCCATTAAAACTCCAATGGATGAAGTAGAATTTATAAGTGATAGTCAATATGTATTAGGATGTCTTACTAAAGGTTGGAAGAAAAAGAAGAATGTAGAACTCTGGAATATCTTAGATAAAGAATATGAAAGAGTTAAATCTTTAATAAAAAATATTAAATTTACCCATGTTAGAGGACATCAAGATTGTTTTGGTAATAATTTAGCGGATGAATTAGCTAGTAATGCTAGCTTAGAATTATTAGAGTAATGTATTTAGTATTATCAATAATAATTGTTTTTGCTGGTGCAGCTATTTATATTGGATCTGCATTTGCTGTTATAAACAGGTGGACTAGTAATAACGTCCCTATGAATATAGTATCAATATTGATATTATTATGTCCAATTATAAATACATTATTAGCACTATATTATCTGTACCCTGAGTTAACAGAAACTTTAAGTAAAATTTTTAAAAATAATTAATTATGGCTAAAGAAATTGTAAAAGCAACGGTAGACACTATTACTATTTATCGTACTACTGGTGGTAAAATTGCGGTAAAACGTAGTGACCGATTAAAACCAAGTAGATATTTTGATGATATCAAAGATGCTCGTAAGTATACTGAGGAGCACTTTGAGGGTAATGTCTCAGAGTCTCTCTAAGACGTTTTCATTTCTAGAGTGATAAATTGTTCATGATTCTAAATTTAGAAGTTTGTAGGCTATTCTAGATGTGTCTATAACTAAATTATGGTATTTTACCTAGATAATTTTAATATTACACAGATGATTAATTTTCTTTTAATTTTCAATTCTAGTTAAAATGAAGTATAAGGCAAAGCTTGAAAGACTTCGTCAGAAGCAGGTATGGTGGGATAAGCTCCCTCAGACAGTAAAAAATGCATCAACAAGACCTGGCGGTATTGGATCAAAGTAATCTATGATAATTAAAGAGTCTGATTTTGAATTAAAATCTTCAACAAATGATGAAAGTTGTCCTCATTGGGATTTATATATTATAAAGACTATTAATGCCAAATCTAAAACTAGAGAGGCTAGAGAGGAACTTACTTTAGCAGGATATGGATTAACCTTATCTGGAGCTATGGCATCAATTGCTAGATATAGAGTAGCTAAAGCTAATCCTGAAAAAGCTTTAACTATGCAACAATATTTAGATTCCTATACAAAAGAACTTCATAGATTATATGATATTGTGGGGGAAACTCCTAATAATACTACTTTGATGGAGGAATGATTAAATCCATTCCTATAACTACTTGGAGAGACGAACATCATAGAGACATTACGGTTTCTAAGATGTTCGTCTATGAACTTACAGCATATGCTCACTATAAAGATAGAGAAGAATTGCTAGGTAGTAAGTTTATATCTTCAAGTAAACCTCTTAAAGAGAGAGTGCAAGTTACTAAAAAGATTGGATATAGAATTATAAAATCCATTGATTTAGTATCAGCTCCTCTAGATTATATTATTAATAATTCCAAATTTAAAAAATTATGACAAACGTAAAACAGAAACTTGTAGATTACAGAGAAGGCAGTTTTGTAGACTTTGAAGGCAAAGATCATTATTTCGTAGTATGTGCTGTTCTTAGAGAAAGTACTGTATTTGAAAATGTTACTAGAATTCTTAGTTTTGGAGTATCTTTCTGTAATCCAGTAGATAAACATAACAATGAGCTTGGTAAGAAAATTGCTTATGGTAAAAGTGTTAGTGATAGAAATACCAATGTACTATTAGGTAGAGCAGGACTTCTTAATATTGATACTGTGAAATACATACTTGATAACGAAGTCAATCACGTAAAGCAATATCCTGAGCAGTACAGTGTGTCTTATGCTAAAGCTAAAGATAAATATGAAAAATCTAAAGAGAAAGCTGAAGCTTTAACTCAGAAAGCAGCTTTATATAATAAGGCAGTAGCAGATTAATGAAACTTTTAGATAGATTAATTTTAATATTAATTTTTATTACTATTATAGGGGCTACTATCTTTTTATATAGAGGATTTAAACCTACTACTGTAATGTCTACAGATACATTAGAAAGAAAAATAGACTCATTAAATAGTAAGAAAAATTCTATTAAAGTTGATATCAATAAGTGTGATACTGCTATCTACTATAATAAAACTATCTATGTTAAAGAGAAGGACAATATTATTAAGCAGTCTCCTGATAGCGACATGCAGTTTTTCACAAACTACATTCAAGAAGTCGGGGGAAAACTTCTTATTGACACCGTATCAATTAAAAATAACTAATCTTATTTTTAATGAGCATAAATATTTACTAGTAAATGATAGTCTACAAAAAATTCAAATAAATAACTACAAATCTTTAGTAAATACATTGGATAGTACGCTAACATATAAAGATTATCAAATAAAGATTCAATCTGATAAAAATAATGAATTGTATATACAAAATAAAAAATTATCAAAATTGAATTATTTATTTGGAGGTATAAGTATATTATCTATAATATGTGCTCTAATACATTAGATACTTACATAAAGGATACTGACGGTAAGAAATTTAAATTTCCAGATAGAGATTGTAAGAATTGTAAAAGATATAAATGCTTAGTAAATATGGACATGCTTAAATGTAATTTTGCTAAGTATGGATGCAGAAATTATAATCCTAGATAACTAAAATTACTAAAAATTGATAAATAATATTTACGCCTTGAAAAAGGATTACCATATTATTGCGGAAATTTATTTATCAATTAATGGTTGTTTATAGTAAATTACTTGAGAAATTTAATGATAGCTTAGGCTATGTAATATATGTATTCGAATTGTTAGATAATGAGGATAAGCTTAGAGAAAAGACTAAATACCTTATGTGTACCCAACCTCCTAATTGGAGTGCTGCTACTATAAATTATGGGGATATTGGTTATCTCGAAGTGAAGCCTGTAATAGCAGGGATAGATGAATGGTACGATGGAGACACACAACAGAAATACAGATATAATAATATCTGGTTTATTAAGTTTGTCCCTCAAAGACCTAAAAACGTAGATGATATAATAATACAATAAATAATCTTTAAGATTTATGACAACAGTTTTAGGTGATAAACTCAATCAAGCTTTTGAAGCTAAGAATAATGATGTAGAAACATTTCTCTGGAAAGGTTCCAGAAAAATTGTAGATGGTGAACGTATTCAGTCTTCCGTGAAAATGGTAGATATGACTGAAGAGGAATTACGTAAAGCATATAAACATTGTGAATCAATGCTTTATAGTGACAACTATGAAAATCCTGGACGACGAGTTTTGTTGGAACAAATTGAAGACCAAAGAACTCGCTGCAACGCTGAGTTGTTCTTAATTTGGCTATTATATCCAGGTGAAGGCAGTACTAGACAAGGTATTGTAAGAACTAGTTTCTTTAATATGCTCAATCAGCAGATTACTGCTCAGGCAGAACAGTTTGCTAAAGAGAATGCAGAAAGTGGTGAGGGAGAAACAAATGTTAGTGCTATTGCAGAGACTCTCTTTAAAGAATGGACTCTTAATGATATTATGAATAGTGATGAAGATTCATTTACTATGTTTGCTTCATTGCCTTTATATATTGTTAGAGAAGCTTGTTTATCTGCTTTAGGTAAGTGTATCCGTAAACATATTACTCTTACATTCATTACTGAGCTGGGATTGTGGTTTACACGTTCTGAATTACTAGAATTAAATAAGAAAGATGAGAATGGTCGTTTAGTAGATAGAATTAAGCAAGTTGCTGAACTTCTAAATATTAAACTAAGAGATCCTAAGAATCCTGAAGATAGAAAGGGTCTTGTTTTAAAAATTGATGATAGAAAAGGCTTAACTCTAAAAGAGTTTAGTGCAATGCTTACATTCCGTAAGGATAAATATGATAAGCGTTATAATGATCTGACTAAAGTGCAATTAGAAACCTTAAGAGATAAAGTTTTACTGCATCTCGAAAATAAGGTTAGATGGCAAGCTTCAGAATGGGAGAAGCGTATTAAGCAAATCAAAGCAGTAGCTGATTACAATGGCTACAAACTCTCTGATTGAAGGAGAATTATTTCATAAAATCACTAGAGATGAACGACAAGAAGAGTGTCGTAGAAAATGGATAAAAAATCGTTGTGTAGGGACAATAGTTGCATCTACTGGATTTGGTAAGAGCAGAATAGGACTAAACTGTATTAAGACAGTGCTAAAACACTTCCCTCAATATCGAGTACTAATAATTGTACCAACAGAAACTTTACAAAAACAATGGTGTGGTCATATAGATTCTAATGGGCTAGGATTAAGTTGTGATGTACAAATAATAAACACTGTAATAAAACATCCTGCCAAATATGATCTTTTAGTACTGGATGAGGCGCATAGATATGCAGCTGAGACTTTTGTAAGGCTATTTGAAGTAATAAAATACCAATTTATCTTAGGTCTTACAGCTACTTTTGAGCGTCTTGATGGTAGAGATAAAATATTAGCAAAATACTGTCCAGTAATTGATACTATTGATATTAATACTTGTCTTGCAAATGGTTGGGTTAGCCCATATAAAGAATATCTAGTCTTAGTAAATGTTGATGATTTAGAAGAATATGAAAAAATAAATAAAGAATTCATTTCTCATTTTGAATTCTTCGGATTCTCTTGGGAGTTAGTTAATAAATTAGCTGGTCCTATGGGTTGGCGAAATAAACTGCTCCTAAGAGATTCTATGTGTAGTGATCCTAACAAGAAATCTGAAGTACTACAAAATATAAATTATCATGCTATCAGATTTTGGTCTACTATGCATGAAAAGAAAGCTTTCATAAACAATCATCCAAAGAAAATTGAAATAGTAAAGAAAATTATAGAAGCTAGAAAGGATAAAAAAATAATAACTTTTGCTAATAATATTAAAATGGCAGAAAAAATTCCTAATGCTACTGTATATTCTAGTAGAACTTCTAAAAAGAGAAGTGCTACAGCTATTGAAGATTTTAACTCTGGAAAGATAACTCTATTATCTACAGTAAAAAAAGCTGATGAAGGACTTGATGTAAAAGGTCTTTCTGTAGCAATTATATTTGGATTAGATAGTTCAACTACTAGAGCTTGTCAACGAAGAGGAAGATCAATCCGATTTGAAAAAGGTAAGACAGCAGAGATATTCAATATAGTATTAAATAGGACTCAAGAGACTAAGTGGTTTTATGATTCTCATAAAGGAGATTCTTTTATAACTATAGACGAATCAGAATTGGATAAAGTATTACAAGGTAAAGACTTTACCCCAGGTGAAAAGATAGTTCCTAAATTTGATTTTAGATTCTGAATCTATGTATTAATATCGCTCTGAGAAGAGATTAACTTAATTACAGTATGGAAGACTTTTAATTATCCGAATTACTGTATGTTTGATTTAAACATTGATGAAGAAATAACAATTTTAGAAAAATATAATATTACTCCTACTGAGTTATTTGTTGTTAAAGCTATAAATGCTTATATAGAAGATTATTCAGAAGATTATCTTCGTAGGTATTTAGCTATTGATAAAAAGTATGTAGGAAGTTTTATAGATGTACTTAAATCTTTACAAGATAAAGGTCTTATCCTTAAAAGTTATAAAATTATTCCAGGAATGAAATTAATTCCTGAAGAGATACCATTTAATAAAAACTTCTTAAAATGTTTAGCTAAGAGCTCCTTTGAAATGGGAAAAGAACTTAGAGAACATTATCCTAGATTTAGAAATATTAATGGATGCTTAACTAGTATGCTAGGTGTTTCTAAAAAGTTTAATAGTCTTGAAGATGCTTATAGAACTTATGGAAAGAAAATTCATTGGAACGAAGAACTTCATAAAAAGATTATTGACTTACTAGATTGGGAAGCTAATACTGATAATGGTATTATTAATTATAGCTTAGCTACATTTATTGTGGATGAAAAATGGGAAGATCTTGAAGCTTTAAAGAATGGAGACACTGGAATGGATTGTAATACTGTTGCAACTCTGTGAGTTTAGAGAGTTTTAAGAAAGAAGTAGAAAACGGTAGATTAGGAAGAAATCATGGATTAAGTGTAGGATTACCTAAACTAGAAGAAATAACAGGTGGACTTACTAAAAGTACCTTCACATTGTTGTTTGCTAGTTCAGGTATTGGTAAGAGTTCTGCGGCATTATATTCATATGTTTATATTCCATTAAAAGAGCATCTAGAAGATGATAAAATTAAGATTATCTTCTTTGCTCTTGAGATGAAAGAATCCTTTATTATAGCTAAACTATTAAGTACGTATTTGTATGATACTTATCATATTAGAATATCTGCTAAACAGATACTTTCTATAGGTAAAGATTATACTTTACCAGATGATATATATGAATATGTAAAATTAGGATATGAATGGCTAGAAAAAGTATATAAAAAATTAATTATATTTGATGGTGCCCATACTTCTGATAAGATAATATCTGAAATTATGCAGGTTCTTAAAGAAGAGGGTACTTTTGAAGATGGTCATTATACTCCTAATAATCCTGAACAAACTGTTTTAGCTGTAATTGACCATGCGGGACTTTTAATACCTGCTAATGGACGCACTAAAAAAGGAGAGATTGACGAATGTGCTAATAAACTTGTAGTTATTAGAAATAAAACTGATTTATCTGTTCTTTTCATCATGCAGTCTAATAGAAGTGTGGCTAACATGGAAAGAAAGAAAAATGAAGCTTTCATGGAACCAATGGTTGAGGATATCAAGGAAACTGGTACTCCAAGTGAAGCAGCAGAATTGATTCTAGCTGTCTATAATCCTCAAGTTGATAAACGCTCCTCTTATAGAGGATATCAAGTAAAAGAAATGGGTTATAGATTCAGAAGTATTCTTGTGTTAAAATCAAGATATGGAGAAAATCAAGTAGCTGATTGTTGTTTCTTTGATGGCATGGTAAATAAATGGGTAGAATTACCTCCCCCTTCCGAGATTTATGATTATTCTAAATACCGAGCTACAGATAATAATAATTTAACAGATAATATTGAAGATGAAAAAGTGAAAAGTAAATTAGACTATAGTTTATGATTATTGGTTTAGCAGGTTTGAGTGGTACCGGAAAAAGCACTTCTTTACGTTATTTGGATTATAAATCAACATTTATTATTAGTTGTACTAACAAGCAGCTTCAAATTCCTGGATTTAGACGTAAGTATAAGAAGGCTGAAGTTGTAAATAAGAAGCCAGTTGGAAATTGGCTTGTATCTAATGATTATACTACTATTGGTAAGTGGTTGAAGATTATTGATAAATTACGTTCGGATATTAAGACAGTAGTTGTAGATGATGCTAATTATTGTCTTTCAAATAATATAATGGATTCTGCACTTGAAAAAGGTTGGGATAAGCACGTTGTGTTTGCTAAAAATTATTATGATTTAATCATGGAAGCTAGCGAATTACGTGAAGATCTCAATGTAGTATTCATTAGTCATATTATTAATGCTGGTACTGACCTCGATGAACATTGGCAGTTATATTCTAGTGGTAAAATGTTGGATAGAACCGTAAATATTGATGGTTTATTTTCTTATATTTTATATACTGAACGCCAGGTTGATGATGAGGGCAATATTAGTTATTTCTTTAGAACTAAAACCAATGGTAACGATACTTGTCGTAGTGTTGATGGATGTTTTAAAGATAAACTGATTGAACCTAATATGCAAAAGGTTTTAGATACTATCCATAACTTTGAATATGGTGAGGAAGAAGAAATCGCAGATGACCATAATGAAACCAATAATGATGACAATATTTTAAATGAAGCTAATTAAAATGACAATTAAGTCCGAGTGGCTTAATGAAGAAACTGGAGAAATTTTTACTGACACACGTGAATTGAAGGATGATTCTGTAAAGAAGCCATCTACTCGTAAGTCTTCTTCTAAAAAGAAAGACCCAGAAGTAGATGACACAAATCCTAATCCACTATTAATTCTTGAGGAGAATAAGTATATTCTTAATAAGGCAGCTGTTGAGGCTCTTGGTGTAGAACCAGGAGATAAAGTAGATATTAAACAGCAGAAACTTAATAAGAAGGAATGCTTAGTTATCGGAGCTGCTGAAACATTTGGTACGCAGTCAGGTAATAAATTAACTCAGAAGAATGCAGTTTCATATAGAGGAAAGAATAACCAGAACCTTGCTGAGCATGGTAATGAGTTTACTTTCACTCCACATCCTAAAATTGATGGATTGTTTATATTAACAGGTAATCGAGAGCCTGAGATTAAAGAAGATGTAGTTCCTGAAGCAGAGGATATTGCATCAGAAGATGAATTAGATAACGAAATGGCTAGTCTTATTGACGGCAACGCAGATGATACAGAAATCTCAGATAATGATTTTAATTTCGATAATCTTTAATAATATAACAATATGAATTTGAATTTTGGTGGTCTTGGTGATATTAATCCTACAAGTAAGAAAGGTCTTCGTCCTTATGGAATTTATCTCGTTCAGTTAAAAAGTATAGAAGTTAAGGAGGGTCAAGGTAAACAAGACCCTAATACAACTTGGAAATCTCTGGTACTTCATTTTGAAGGAGAGCAAGGAACTTATCAAGAATCATTGTTTTATCCTAATGAAAGTTCTGCTAAAAGATATGAGGGTAAGAGAAAGGATTCTAAGGGTGTAGAATTCCCATATGTACTTCCTTCAGCATTTGAACAGCTTAAGGGTTTTATGCTGCATATTATAACAGTAGTAGGAGGTGATAAGGCTAAAGAGTTGTTTGTAACTAAAGCTCTTGCTTGTAAGAGTACTGACCAATTCATGCAGCTTTTCCAGGCAGTATTGACTAAGCATTGTATGAATAAAAACTTTTATTTAAAGCTCAGTGGTCGTAAGGAAAAGAAAAAGGATGAAAAGGGAATTTCAAAGGAAACTGGCAATGTATTTGCTAAGATTCCTGATATTGGAGCTATTAATAGTGATGGACAGTTCTATATCCGTGATAATTTTGCTAGCTTAGAGGAAGATAAATTGTCATTCTCTAGTTATGAGATTAAGCAGAAAGAGGATATGGAGAAGCGTAAGCCTACTGCTCCTGTGCCAGCAGCTGATTCAGAAGAGGCTAAATCTATCGACTCTACTGAAGGCAAGGAGGCTCAAGATGAAGACTTCGATGCTATGCTGGCAGATATGTAGTAATTATAAAGTAAGTAGTTTTTATGGAATTAGATTTTTCTTATAAACCAGATATTACTAAGGACTACTTACTTAAATATAACACAGAGGAAGCCTATATGGAGTATTATCTTGGCGTAAAAGTTTCAAAAAAATTAATTTGTAATCCTTTACGTAAAGATAAAAATCCCACGGCTTCCTTTTTTCGTAACTCTAAAGGAGAACTTATATTCCATGATTTTAATGGAAGTTTTTATGGAAACTTTATATCTGTAGTTATGACTAAATATGCTTGTAAATACCATCAAGCATTAGACATTATAGCTAAAGATTTTGGCTTATTAAAAGGACAAAATAATTATCATTCTGTAATACAATCAAACACTTCTTTTGTTAAAACAAATGAGCCCGCAGATATACGAGTAGAAATAAAAGACTTCTCAGAAGATGAATTAAAATGGTGGAGTAAACAAGGAGTTTCTTTAGAATTACTAAATAAATATAAAGTATATTCTTGTCGTACTGTATTTTTAAATGGTAATATTCAAACTATAAAGACCAAAGATAACTTTATCTTCGGGTATTATGGTGGGACAATGAAAGATAAAGAATTGTGGAGAATTTATTATCCTAAACGTAAGGAGTATAGATTTCTAACAAATTGGCCCTCTAAAAAGGTTCAAGGTTATAATCAGTTACCTAAAAAAGGTAATTTATTAGTCATAACTAAAAGTATGAAAGATACTATGTGTTTAAAGGGTTTAGGTGTAACAGCCTGTGCTCCAAATAGTGAGACACAATGGTTATCTGAAAATATGTTAAATGATCTAAAAGAAAGATTTACTTATATAGTAACTTTTTATGATAATGATAGACCTGGAATGTTTAATATGGCTAAAATAAGAAGAAGTCATCCCGAATTACTTTATTTCTTTATACCTCATAAATTCAAAGTAAAAGATATAAGTGATTTTTATAAAAAATATGGTCGACAGAATACTTTAAAATTTATAAAGTATTATATAAAAAAATTAAGTAATTATGTCAAAAAGTAATTAGAATCTGAATACTGCTATTAGAATAACATATAAGAACGGCGATGTGCACGATTATACATCTATAGAGGAATGTTCTGAGAAAACTAAAATAAGTCAAGCAGCTCTTAAAATTAGATGTAATAAGTCTGGAAAAATGGCTGATGGCACTTTATATGAATGGATAGATATCCATACTAAAAAGAGTTACCAAGCTAAAAAGTCTAGAAATAAGGGAAGTGCATGGGAAGCAGATATAATTCATCATCTTAGAGATATGGGGTACACTGAGTGTGTAAGTGCTAGAGGAGAGAGTAAGTTTACAGATAATAATAAAGTTGACTTAATTGATAGGTCGGGAAAATTACCTGTAAATATTCAAGCAAAACATACTGCTAATACTCCAGCATATTTTAAGATAGAAGATGCTTGTCCCTATAAAGATAAACCCTTTGTATTATGTTGGAAGAAAGCTCCAACAGAAGGAAGTGTTAGTCCAGGAGCAATAGCAATGATTCCTATGGATTTCTTTTATACTTTATTAGAATGTTATTCTAAAAGTAATAATTTAATATGAGAGAACTATTAGCCTTAGGAGTAATAGATTTTATAATAAGTATAATATTAATTTTACTTAAGATTTCTGGAGTATTATTATGGAGTTGGATGATATTAATAATGGTAATATTTTTATCACTTCCAATTGCTGTAATGATATTATTTATTTTAATAATGATAATTATATATAACAATACCAAATGAATAATTATATTTTTGCAATTTGTCAGAGTAATAAAAATAAACTTCATAAGTTAACAGCATCTTCATATGAGGAAGCTGTTGAAAAGGCTAAAGAAGAAGTTGATAAGTACTTAAATTTGGACGATGATACATATGCTATTCTTGATAACAATGATAGCTGGATAAATATCAGAGCTGAATTGGCTAAGAAAGGTATTGGGGTAACATATATAAGAGACATTGAGGAATTATTTAATCTATGAAATTAAGAATTGGTTTAGATTTAGATGATACATTAAATGAGTTTATGAATCCATATTTAAAAAGATTTGGATATCCTAAGTCTGATGGAGAAATAACAAAAAATGTACAACAAGTTTTAATAAAAGACAGAGAATGGTGGATAAATCTTCCAATAAAAAATAAAATAAACTTTATACCTGAATTATATTGTACTAAAAGAGTGTGCAATAAAGACTATAGTAAAACATGGTTAAAGAATAATGGGTATCCTAGTAAACCTGTTTATCAAGTCTTGTGCCAGCGTGCTAATAAAGCTCGGTATATAAAAGGTAGAGTTGATATTTTCATTGATGATTCTATTAATAATTTTATTCAGATGAATCTAGCAGGATTACCTTGCTTATTAATAGCTTCTGAATCTAATGAAAAATGGGGTCCTTATGGTAAGATTTATAGTTTAGATAAAGAAGAGATAGAATATGGGTATGAATGTATAAAAGAGTCGGAAGACTTTAACAATTACTTACGTGAAATTAAGTCAAATTTCTATTAAACCTCTGATAGAGACTTTGAGAATTGAAGATATTGATGATGATACTTATTTCTCAAAAAAGTATAATAATTATATCTCAAACTCTAGATTATCTAAGATAAATCCAGATCAAGATGGTTCTCCAACAGAATTCTTTGATAATTGGGGTAAGACTAAATTAAATACAGCTAGCTTAAAATTTGGTAGCTGGTTACATACTTTAGTTTTACAGCCTAATGACTTTTTTCTAACAGAGGTTAGCAAACCTACTGCTAAAATGGGATCAATGGCAGATTATATTTATAAGAAAACACAAGGTATCAATGTTACTAACGATATTATATTAGAAGCATCTGATAAGTGTGATTATTATAAAGATAAAATGTCAGATAAAAAGATAGAAAAAGTATTAGCAGACTGTGCCCAGTATTGGTGTGATAGAAAAGCTTTTGAAGAAGAAAATAATGATACTAGAACACCAATATTTACAGACCCTAAAAATCACGCTAAACTAAAAATATGTTTAGAAGCTCTGAATAGTGATACACAAATTCAATCTCTACTAAATCCTGAAGGATTACTAGAACAACCAATTATTGGTAATGAAATAGCTTTCCTTATAGATGTTTTAGTAGAGGCTCCAGGGCATAAACCTTTTATACTAAAAATTAAGTCTAAACTTGATAATTATAGTATAGATAAAGAAGAAGGAATAATCACTGTAAATGATTTAAAAACTACAGGAGATTTAATAAATAACTTTGCTAAAGGAGCTCTTATTGACTATCACTATTATAGAGAAATGGCTTTATATAGTTGGTTATTAACTATGGCTGCTAAGAAGAATTATAACATTGAAAATCCTAAAATTAGAAGTAATTTCTTAGTAGTAGAAACTATTCCAAATTTCAATACTAAAGTAGTTCCTATGACTAGAGAACTTTTTAATAAAGGATTTAAAGAGTTTACTCACCTTCTTAAATTAGTAGCATTCTATTGTATGCATGGTTATGAGGGATTCGGAATTACTCAAGAGACCTGATTATACTAAACTTTCCGATTTATATCGTAAATACTTTAGTTTAGGGTCTTTAGGGGAAAGTATAAATTTAAAATTTGCACTTATATCATTACTTGGATATGTAGTAAATTCTATGAAGAAGAAAAAACCTGGAACTACTTATTATGAAGTAACTGCTAAATTAGCAGAAAAAACAGGTCTTGATGAGGATACAATACAAGCTATTGCTATCATCACCGAGGATTTTTCATATGGATGTACTGATTTTCCAACATTTGGCGTGCAACCAAAAGATATGCCAACAAAAATAAGAGAATTAATGGGAAAATTTCTTCCATTCTAAAAAAATTAATTTTTTTATAATTTTCTTTTTGGAGGCAAAAAATATAGATTATATTAGCATTACAAAGATAAAGAAAAAACATCGCAGATGATTTGATAATAAGAATTAATGTTAATATATTTTTGAAAATGAGTGAAATTTTTAATTTTAAGAGTTTTGAAGTAAGTGCAGAAACAAAGGAAGCAGCAGTAGCACAGGTAGAGAAAGAGAATTTTCATATTAATGGTGATGCAACACAGGCATGGAAGAAGTTCCATGAGAAGAATGCTAAAGTAACTTCTAATGATGAGAAGGAATTTAAGCTGGAGTATTTAAAGAAAAAGACTAAGAATGCTCCTGGTAGTGGTTTCATTGTAACTCTTTCTAGTGCTGTTGTAAGTACACGTGAGCGTCCTTGGAAGGTTGTTGATATTAAGACTGAGGGCAAGCGTGATACTCAGAAGAAGTTTGATTTGGTAGACCACGATACAAAGGAAGTACTGAAGACTTTGAAGTCTGAGCGTGTAAAGAACGAGAAGGCTGGTGAGGCAATTCTTGACAAGGATGGTAACGATACTGGTCGTGTTGAGCCAGATACAAAGGTTATTCGTCCTACTAAGACCGCAGCTAAGGAAATGGCTAAGGAACTTATTAAGAAGGGCTTTAAGGGTCAGATTGATATCGTTCAGGGTAAAGAGTCTATTGGTTCTGACCCAGTAGTAGCTACTGTAACTTATACTCCATCTAAGAGTACTAAGAATGGTCGCTATATGTTCTTTGGTTTGGAATTTTAATTTGATCCATAACTTTTAAAAGTAAGGCAGGTGCTCGTGAGAGTATCTGCCTTTTTTAATTTAGATACCTTTTATTTTACTAGATACTTTTATTTATAAAGGCGTAACAGCTATCTAATTTTTAAAAAAGTATGAAACAAACAACAAAATCTTCTTATATTAAGTTCTTTAATGATGCAATCAATAATAATCGTTCTTTAAAAGCTCAGTGTACTATATCAGGAAAAAATATAAACACTGTATATATGACAATGAGAAATCTTAGAAAGAAAGAAAATAAAGATGCAGATGATAAGAAGATATTGGAATTATATGATAGACTAAAGAATACTAAGAAAAAAGAAGTAAAGAAAGATACAGATGATGCTTCTAATACTTGGGAAATAAGAGATGAGGAGACTGGTAAAATTACTGGATATAAATTTGAGATTTTCAGAAGAAATAAGCCCGCAATCACAGGAGTCTTTACTAGAAACGAAATGAATAGTGTATATAGAATGTATACTTATTACGGTTCTGGTTTAACCCAGCAGATTGTCAGCAGATATTTCCCAGACTATTCTCTTATTGACTTTAAAAGAATTTTACGAGCTTTTAATATTACTAAAGCATCTTCTCCATTTGCTCCTCATATGTATGAAGAATACACTGAGGATGAATTAAAAGAAATGCATCTTAGAGAAAAAGAGAATGATTTCTTAAAAAGAATAGAGAAAGATGAAGTAAAAGATTTAAGAGCTTTAGTTACTAAGTTAACTAAGGAAACTTCTAAATCTTTAAATAAGGAACTTATAGAAGCTACTATTAAAAATACAGTAAAGGATTATAAAGAACTTCCAGTAAATATTAATAATAAAGAAGCAGAATATCCTGATTTAATTATATGGTTATCTGATTTACATATTGGAGCCTATAATGCTAAATATAGTAGTTTTGTACAGTTACCTTCTTATGATGTTCCAGAAATTAAATCTAGATTATCTAGAATTGTGGAATCTTTTGTAGGACAAGAATATCATTCTGTATATGTAGTTAATCTTGGAGATTCTATTGATGGATTTAATAAAGAAACTACTAGAGGAGGCCATGAACTTCCTGAGATTCTTGATAATAAAGAAATTAGTGAAGCATTTATAGAGTGTATGATGGAGTTCTTTGCTACTCTTACAGTAAAAGTAAAGAGTAAAGATTTTAATTATCTCTCTATAGGAGAATCTAATCATGGTGGGGATTTTGAATGGTTAAACCAAAAACTCTTAGCTGCATATTTAACTAAATACAATGTTAAGAGTTATATTAGTAACTATCCTATTGATAATTTTATCATTGGAGACCATCAATTCCTGTATGCTCATGGTAAAGATAATAATTCTCAAACTAGACAATTTCCTCTCACTTTAAATCCTCAGACTGAATTATTCTTTGCTAATTATATAGCAGAAAAAGGTATATGTAGTCCTCATATTTATGTTGTAAAAGGTGATTTACATAATTATGCTTATACTACTGGTAAACGATTTGATTATATATCAGTAGGTAGTATGTATGGTAGTAGTAATTATATTACAGCTAATTTTGGGCATACTAAATGGAGTATTAATTATACTATTGTAAAAGATAAAGATATTTTAATGGGAACTATTAAAGGAAATAATTAATGAAGGACATAAGACTTCCAGAAACGTCTGATAAATCTATAGATATTTCTGCTATAGATACAAATACTGAAGGTATTATCTTAGCATACAAAGGTAATAAACCAATAGGATTTATCGGATATGACGATGATAATAATGAATGGGTATACTTAGATGATATTACTATAAACTGTAGTTACAAACGAGACGAAAATTTATTAGCTTTACTAAGAAACGTAATAGCTAGTAATTACGCCGATAGTTTTAAATTAGTTGATTTTAAATAATGAAATATATTAATATTCCTAAAAGTAGTGATACTACTATAGATTTAGCAGCTATTACTGGTAATTATAAAGGTATAATTATTGCTTATAAAGAAGGTATGGCTGTAGGAAGAATTTCATATTGTTCAGATACTGAAATGTGGTATTTTTGTGACAATATAGATAATGCTCAATTTGATACAATTAAAGATACATTATTAGAATTAATTACTGAATTAATAGATACTAAACATATAGCAGATAATTTTAGATTATTAGAATTTTATACTAACGACGATGATTGATAGAAGAGACGTTTTACAGGAGGCTTTACATAAGTGTTTTGTAGAAATGTATAGATGGGCTCAGCCTTCTATAGATTTAGATGAGCTTATTAAGAATGGATTTAAAGATAGTACAGAAGATCCATTATATGCTAGACATTATTTATCTCAAGATAATTTTAATTATATAAGAGATACTTATATGTATGCATATGGTATTAAGGATACTTGGGATGATACTTTTGAAACATTAATTAAGCAACTCTTAGAAGGAGGTATAGAAGATGATTATAAAAAAGCCACTGCTGATAGACCAGCCTATAGGGATTATAAAAAAGTTCTTCCATTAAAAGAAGTTATTACTTGTCCAGGAGAAATTAATACTATTATTGACTATATAAAGAAATGTCAAAACTTTTATAAAGGACATTGCTATGAAACTAATCAGTTTTCTTGTAGTATTGCGTTAGGTCCTAGTCCTAATTGTAATGCAAAACATGTTGAAGAATATTGGCATACTCATGGTAAGCCAGAATTTAAAATAGTAGAATATAATATCTCAGATGTTATTTATGGGGACGGAGACTTTGAAGAAGTATCTGATGAAGAATTCCTCGCTACATTAAGATGGTAACTAATGAAATTACTAAAGATAACAAAACACTGCTTATCTGCTATAAAAATTCATATCCCTGTGGACAAATATTATACAACGGGAGTAAGTGGATATATATTACTAGTGTAGATATAAATAAAGTTAATTATGCGGAAGATACTCCTCATAATTTAGTACAAAAATTATTAGATAAAGAAATTATTGATAATATAATGTTTTTCACATACAATGGAGAGAATGCCAACTGAATTTACTTTAGAAGAAGTATTAGAAGGAAAAGCTACTAGTATTAAAGGTAAAGATTATCTTCCTACTAGAGGATATATTGAGCCTTTCCTAGAAAGAGTTCAAAAATTAACTTCTGATATTAGAGTACATGTAAAATTACCTGATCAAATCACTTATAATAAAAATGGTGATATAGATACTGCTGATTTAACTTTTAATAGAGTATGGTTAGAAGCAGTATTACCAAATGAATATCAATATGCTAATCATCAGCAAGTAATTGGTATGGTATATGGTCTAGACACTAGAAAAGCTGTTGTAAAAATGTATTCAGGTGCTCTGAATTCTGCATGTACAAATCTTTGTGTATTTAATCCAGACAGTTTAGTAGTTAATGAGATAGAGCCAGAAACTCCAATTAATTTTAAACCAATTACAAGACTTGTAGAGCAAACCACAGAGATAGGAGTTACTCTCAGACGTTTTGCAGACACAGATTTCGACTATACCAATAAAAGTTTTGTAAATGAACATTTGGGTAGATGGATTCGTAACTGTATGTCTGAATCTGTTGATAATGGTTTTGGTAAAGTGAAATTAGCTACATCAACTCCTATTGATGCTTATAAATTATTATTTGATAAAAAAGATAGTCCATATCTTATATCAGATGATAACGCAAATATGTTTACTGTATATAATGCATTCACTCAAATTATAACTGATTCTATGAAAAAGGATATTATGAATCAGGTTGAGAAAACTTTACTAGTAAACAGCATTTTAACTTTGTAAATAATATTTTGAAATAACTATATAAGCACTATATTATTAGTTCAGTACTAGTATTATAGTGCTTATTTCGTAGATGATTTAAAATGTTAATTTATAAATGTTATTTATGGTAATAAAAAGAGACGGAATTAAAGAAGAGTTTAACAGAAACAAAATTAGAGATGCTGTACTAAAAGCTTTTGGAGTTACCCAAAATTCTAGTAAAACAATAGATGAAGATATTTACAGAGCAGTTACTGAGATAACTAATTCTGTAGTAGAGACTGAAGATCAATCTATTGAGGATATTCAAGACCAAATTGAAGAACTTTTAATGGATTTAGGATATCACGACGTAGCTAAAAAATATATTCTATATCGTAAAGAACGTGAGGATATTAGAAATCATGCTACTAGGGATATTAAATTTATTCATAATTTTGTAAAATCTGATAATACTGCTAATGCTACTATTGACGACAATAGTAATGTTGGAACTAAAGGTATTGGAGTATTAAACGCTGAAATACATAAAGTCGATAATAAACTCACTAATACAGAATGGTGGGAAAGTTTTGTAAAGAAGAGAGATCCTAACTTTAATATAAAAGTTATGAGAAATGATTTTAAAACTATTTTATATCCTCATGACTCATCTTCTCAAGTAGGAGAACCATATTGTATGGCAGCTTCTATGTATCCTTTCTTGTTGTCTGGATTAGAGAAATTAGGAGGCAAATCAGCTGTTCCAAAGAATCTTGATTCATTCTGTGGTATTTATGTAAATTTAAACTTTGCATTAGCTTCTGAAATTAAAGGAGCAGTAGCTACTCCTGAGTTCCTAATGTATATGGATTATTTCTGTAGAAAAGAATGGGGAAATAATTATTATCTCAAACCAAGTGTAAAAATAACTACAGACTATTGTATAAAACAAAAAACTATTGGTAGTCAAATTGATCAGTATTTCCAACAGGTAACTTATTCTATTAATCAAATAGCAGGAGCTAGAGGAATGCAGTCTCCATTTACAAATTTTTCATTCTTCGATAAATATTTCTTTGAAGGTATGTTTGGAGAATTTGTATTTCCAGATGGAACAAAGCCAGAATGGAACTCTACTAATTGGCTACAAAAACGTTATTTACATTGGCTAAATCAAGAAAGATTAAAATGTATTTTAACATTCCCTGTATGTAGCTATGCTTGTTTAACTGATAAGGAAGGTAATTTTAAAGATTTAGACACTTTCCATTATATATGCAATGAATATGCTCAAGGAAATTCTTTCTTTACTTACATGTCTCGTAGCGTAGATAGTTTAAGCTCATGTTGTCGCTTACAGAATGCAGTACAAGAAAATACGTTTAATACTACTAATGGTCAGATAGGAATAATGACTGGTAGTAAGAATGTTATTACCCTTGATTTAAATAGAATTATTCAGGATTGGCAGCATACTTGGTCTGATTATAAAGACCATATTGATGTTGATACTAATAGATGTTGCTTCCCAGTAGATTGGATTACACATAAAGACTTCCAAGAAGGAATTAAGAAATATATAGAAAATATTCTTGAAAGAGTTTATTTATATCAGTATGCTTACAATGACTTAATGCATTGGTGTAAAGACCATCATTTATATGCTGCTTATGATGCTGGTTTTATTAATCTTGATAAACAGTACTTAACTATTGGAATTAATGGTTTAAATCAGGCTGCTGAATACTTAGGAATGGAATGTAATAATAATATTTATTATAAGACATTCTGTAGATTGATATTCAGTACTATAAAAGAACAGAATAAGAAACATAAAACTAAAACAGCTCAATTTAATACTGAACAAGTGCCAGCAGAATCTGCTTCAGTAAAACTCTATAATAGAGATAAAGCTGATGGCTATTGGGTTCCTACAGATACTAATCTGTATGCTAGTTATATATTTAAACCTAATGATACACATATAAGTATACTTGATAAAATTATACTTCATAGTTCTGAGTTCGCTGCTGATGAATTAGATGGAGGTTCTGCTTGCCATCTTAATTTATCTGAACATTTGAGTCAGAAACAATATGAGTATTTACTTAAATTTATGGCTAAAGTAGGTTGTAAATATGTTACTTTTAATATTCCTAATTGTGAATGTGAAGAGTGTCATTTTATAGCAAAACAACCATTCAGTAAATGTCCTAAATGCGGCAGTACTCATGTAAGTCTATGGGATAGAATTATCGGTTATCTTACAAAAATTTCTAACTGGAGTGCTGCTAGACGATTAGAAGGTAGTACTAGAAGTAGAAAAAATGGATTAGAAATTAATATAGAATTAGCACAATGAAAAAAATATTAAAATTTGAAGCAGAATGGTGTGGACAATGTAAAGCTTTAGCACCTATTTTAAAAAGAGTATTAGAAAATCATACTGATATTACCTTAATTACAGTAGATATAGAGACAGAGGAAGAAACTACTCTTAAATATAATATTAGGAATCTCCCAACTCTTGTATTTATAAAAGATAATATAGAGGTAGGAAGAACTTCTGGAGTTCTAACTGCTGATATGCTTGAGAACAAAATTAAAGAGTTCTATGCTTAAATATGTTGATACTGCTGTTACTTTTGCAGAATTTCCTAATGAAGTTTCTCTGTGTATTAACATCAGTAATTGCCCTTGTTGCTGTGATGGTTGCCATTCGCCTTATTTGTCAAAAGATATTGGAGAAGTGCTATCATTGGAACGACTCCAAGGATTAATTGAATCTAATAAGGGGATTACATTAGTAGGATTTATGGGAGGAGATTCTGATCCAGAAGAAATAAATAAATTAGCTAAATGGGTTAGAGAAAATTATCCCGAATTACATATTGGATGGTATAGTGGCAAACAATTACTAGCTGATAATGACATAGATATTGATAATTTTGATTATATTAAACTTGGTCCTTATATGAAACAATTTGGACCATTAAATAATCCGAATACTAATCAAAAATTTTATAAGATAGATAGAAATGCCCATATAATGATATGGTGTACTGATATATTTTGGAAGGAGGCTGAATAAGCCTCCTTTTTTAGTTTTTATGGAGTGTGCAATTTTAAATTATGGTGTAGGAAGTGTTGATTTAGTAACAGTTCCAGATGATATTGATGATGTAGAAGTTTATTTATATGATGTCCTTGGCTACAGAGAAGATGAAATAGAATTTATGATTAAAGAAGGAAGAATTGATATAAAGGATGATAGGGACTAAACGAATAAATAATTTAGAATTTAAGGTTGCTACCTATCTTTTAAAAAATCCTCCCGAAATTAAAGCTTACCATATAAATAGATATATGCCTAATTGTTATTATGGTCATGAGTCTGATTTTATAAAAATAGATAATGATTGGTACAGAGACCCGAACTTTTCTTGGCATAAATTACATAAGAGTTGTTTTAAAAATCCTGAAACTTGTTATGCTATAGCAAAGTTTGAATATGATGATCACGAAGGAATTTATGAATTTATATGGATAGATGAAAGACCTTTAGATTTAACAAAACAAGAAGAAAAAGATTTTAAAGAATTAATTATTTATGGTTTTAATAAGTTAAATCATGGAAATAACGAAAGTAAATCAGGTTACTGATAATCTTAAAAAATATACGTATAGTGGTAAAGAATCAGACTATATAACTATAACGGAATGGGCTAATGGAGAAGGGTATGATATTGATATTAATGGTAAATTAATAACTCTATCTGATAGTGAGTTAGAAGCTATCAACTATTTAACTTTAGCACTACGTTATAAAAATAATGGATGACATAATTATATTAGATTATTCCAATGGTGAAGTTTATATTTATACTTTGCCTAGATTAAATATGTATGATAGTGAGATAGAGACTTGGTTAGGTTATATGGACTTTAATCTAAGCGATGTAAGTTGGATGGTTAATAAAAATATTACAATTAATGATGAAAGAAAATAATACAGAATCAGAAAGTAGAACTGAGTTAGAGCAGAATATTGATGAAATTATTGAGAAGGCTAGAAAAACTTCTAATACTTGTATTTTAGAGATTGTAAAATTAATTAAATCAGAATTATCTCGCAATAAGTATTCTGAGAAACCGATTTCTGAATTGGAGGTTCTACAGCAAATGGCTAAAACCCGTGTAAAAACTATAGCTATATATGATAAAGCTGGACGTTATGATTTAAGAGATAAAGATGCTAAAGAATTAGGTCTTATCCAAGAATTTATACCTAAAGAACCTTCAGAGCAGGAGATTGAGGAACTTATTGCTGAATTAATGGAAGCAACAACTCTCACTATTAAAGATACTAAAGGTGTTATTGCAGATGTTCAAAATAGATTCCCTACTGCTCAAAAGAGTACTATTGTCAAAATATTTAAATCTTTACTGTAATGAAGTTATACGGAAAATTGGATGGCGAGGCTATTACTGACATTTCTTATAATTCGAAAGCTTTTGAATGGTATGATGATGTTTATTATACTACTAAAGAAACTGTATCAGTATGTAATGTTTACATGCCTTTTGAAGAAAATTGGGATGCGGACTGGCTTCCTTATAATTGTACTATCGTAGAAGATGATATATTTTTCAAAGATGGTAAATACTATTATGAGGGATATGAGCCTGATAATTATTCAGCAAGGGGTGAACGAACGTTTGAATATAAAGAAGGTAAATTAATAAAACAACAGTTTAAACCATATTAATATGTATTTTATATATAAGAAACAAATAAATGTAGCTAGTGAATATAGTTATAATGTAGACTCTATAGTTGAATGGTTTAAAAATTATATCGATCAAGATGATATTATAGAGGCATATGGAGGAGTAGAAGAAGTTACTGCTAAAGATATAGTAGACGATATTTTCTGTGAATCCGATTCTTGGTATGATGATTTTATAAAAAATTTTGATATAGAATCAGATGTTGTGGAGAATATGTATCCTGAAGATATTGCTGAACAGATAAAAGAAGTAGCAGGAGATAAATTAGTAGATTATTATACTAAATATTTAAAAGAACTTCAAAAATGATAGATTTAACATGGCGTGAAATTCGACAAGTGTTTGTTGAAGAAGACACTCTTTACTCAGCTTTACTTTACGTATATCGTACTTATATAGGAGATGAAAATGATAGCATAGACGAGATTATTGAAGGCATTCAAGACAATATAGAAAATTACATAGAGGAATTAATTAAAGAAGCTTCCCCTTATGATTATTCTAATGGAGATATAGATGCTGAAGATATTACAGAGTTAGTTACCAAAGATGAATTCTTAGAAAAATTTAAAGAATGGTACGAAAATGGATGATACAATTGAATTACAATGGACATTGAATGAAAGTGATACTTTTACAAAGTACGAAATATTCGAGGCATTAGCAGATTTATTCGATACTTATGAAATAGTGCCAGAAAATGTAGATTATTCAAGTTATGTAATTAATTGGCTAAATACTAATTTAAAAGATTTTGTAGAAGATTTTCTTACTATATTATATCCAATGATGGACATTAATGAAAAGGTAGATTATTGTAATATCACTAATTTATTAGATAATGAAGAATTTATAAAAGAATTTAAACTATATTTAGGTGACTAAAATACTAGTAATTCCGGATGTACATGGTCGTGGTTTTTGGAAAGAACCATGCAATAATTGGACAGGTAAAATTATATTCTTAGGAGATTATCATGACCCTTATGGAGAATATGTAGTTGGAGAACCTGATAAAACAGAATCTTTAATCAATCTTAAAGAATTAGTTACTTTTGTAGAGAATAGACGTAAAATTTCTGATGTTATATGCCTATTAGGCAATCATAAATTTTAACATAGGTTTCCTTGGAAATCTTTTCTAAAATATGTATACTTAAGTGTTAATAATTAATACTTAAGCTATGCATCAATTTAATCACAATTATTTTAAAACTATTGATACAGAAGAAAAAGCTTATATCCTTGGTTTTCTGTATGCTGATGGCTATAACTCTGATAAGCAAGTAGTTATAGCCCAATTAGAACAAGATGTTGATATTTTAGAAAAGATAAATAAAGCACTAGATGCAGATAATCAAATAAAAAGAAAATTACAGAGTACAAATAATAAAACTGTATGTCAATTATACTATAGTAGTATAGATATGTGTGCAGACTTAACTAATCTTGGATGTTTTAGAAATAAATCTTTAGCATGTACTTTTCCAACATTTCTAGATAAATCTCTAATTCGACATTTCATTAGAGGTTATTTTGATGGTGATGGATGTGTTTGGATAGGTAAAAGAAAAATAATGACTGTTAAAGATAAGACGAGACCAAGTGGATTTCGGGAGCGCATAGTTCAAAATGTTAAATTTACAATAACTGGTAATATGACATTTATTAATAGTTTACAAGATGAGTTAGTACAAATGTTGGGATTTAAGAAAACTAAACTTAATTTTAGCAAGGCTAAAAATGCTAATAATAGCACTTGTGATAAAGTTTGTACTATGGAGTATTCTGGCAGAAAACAGATGCAATCTTTTTATAATTATATGTATGAAGGAGCTTCTATTTGGGGAAATAGAAAAAAATTAAAATTTGAAGAAATTTGTGCGTTTGAAGAGAAATCTTCAAAGGACACCTAGTTAATTGCTGGAACGCCTGAGATGGTAATCAGCAGCCAAGCCTCTAATATTGAGGAAGGTTCATCGACTATCCCTGAAATGGGAGTAGAATCAAGTGATTCGAAATGCTAGGCTCTTAACGACACGCAAGTGGGCGAAGATGAAGATATAGTCAGTTCTGTAGTTAAATGAAGCTACAGCGATAAAATTGGGACTAGAGTAACGAACTAGTTTAAACAAAAAGGATTTAAGCTATTTCAATGGAAATGGTAAATGTAGATTTGATTATTGGCAACAAAAAGAAGTAAAAGAGTTAATTAGTGGCTTAAGTCCTCAATTATATTACATATATGAAGATTTGACTACTAAAGAACCTCATAAATACTTATTCTCTCATGCAGGTATTACTAAAGATTGGTTAGACTATAATAATCTAGAATTAAAAGACTTAGATAATATAGATATAACTAATCTTAGTCCGTTAGACCAAATTCCTCTTTCTAGAGGAGGTTATGCTGGATATGGTTCTTGTGTTTGGAATGATTTAAATGATTTTCAAATACAAACTCACTTACAAACTCCATATAAAGGTTATTATCAAATATTTGGACACTCTTGGGGAGGCAGAACTAAACCTGTAATTACAGATAAATATGCGATGCTAGATTGTTGTAAACCATTTGTATTAGATACTGAAACTAACGAATTAAAAGAATGGAAATCAAATTCATAGGAACTTTAAAGATAGATACTTCTGAATATTGGAATTGGATTAAAAGTTTATTTCCTGCAACATTATCTGATGTAGAAGTATTTAATAAATGGATGCCAGAGGCTCGCATTTATACTTATAGATTTTTAAAATTACGGGGTTATAAAAATAATAACCCCTCAGATTCTGGTCTAAGAGAAGTTATAGACGATGTTGTACAATATATAACTAAATTATCTTTAGAATCATGAAAATTTCATATCAATATCTCACGACAGATGAGTTAGATGTAAGTATTAAAGATATATTTGATTATATAAAATTCTTACATACTGATTCAGATATGTCTATTAAATCCACTCTATCTTATATGGAAGAGTGGCAGTTAAATAAAGAAGAAATTATTCAAGCTTTATATGGAACTCTAGTATATGAGGAAGTTTGTCCGCGTTTTTATAGAGCAATAGAAGAAAAGTTATTACCTTATTTAAGACGTGCTGATGGAGAATCCTCTTAAAACATGGTGGAAGGTTAGGAAATGGTTTAGAATTCCTAAACCTTCCATTTATTTTGGACCTATAATATCAGGGTTACCTTGTAGACTTCCTAATAAATGGATTGAGTTACATAGTTATGATGTTACTTGGAAAGATAAATATGATAGTCCTAGATTTGAATTTGTCCCTCAAATAAATTTAGAATTATTTAAGAAATATCAACTATTATTAACTTTTCAAACTAATAATAATGATGTATATTGGGAGACAATCTTAGATATAATTTATTATAATAAATCTCTTAAAAAAGCTGTAAATAGAAATACTTGGGAGAATTGTAATAAAGAAAAAATAAACGCTTTTACTGAGGGATTTCTTACTCCTAAAGGAGAAAGAGTATATTTATATGAGTGATGGATTAATTTATATAGATAATTTCGATGGGTCTCCGGAAAGACCTAATATGATAGATAATCCTTTTGTGAAAGGAAATAATTGGCTAAGATTTATCGAGGAAGAAAAACAGATAACATTAGGAGAAGAGCAATTACAAGTATTACATGATATAGTTGATATTATATTAGATAATTTTAAACAAAGAGACTTTTTAAATCCTATTAATTTAGGAGGAGCTGCTGGATGTGGTAAATCACTTTGTACTAGCTTTCTTTTAGAGTGGATAAATACTAAAGGATTTCCTGTAAAATTATGTGCCCCTACTCATAAAGCAGCTTTAGTACTTAAAAAGTATAATGATTATGATGCAACTACTCTTCATAGTATGTTAGCATTGTCTCCTAAAGTAGATATTCTTAAATTGGATATTAGAGAATTAAGATTCTTTGCTACTAATGATAAAAAAATGTCTATACCTTATGATGGAATTATCATCTGTGATGAAGCATCTATGGTAAGTAGTGATTTATATGATTTATTAGTAGAAAAATGTAGCTTAATGGGTACTATGATTATCTTTTGTGATGATTATGCTCAATTAAATCCAGTAAAAGAAGATGAACAATCAAAAGTCTTTAGATGTAAACATCAATTTAGATTGACTAAAATATATAGACAATCTGAAAAAAGTGGTCTTAAAGACATTTTACAGACGCTTAGAGAGTCCCCAATACAACAGTGGGATAACTGTGAAGGTGAGGACGGAAGTCTCTTTGTAGAGTCTAAATTAGAAAATTTTTGTAGAAAAGCAGTTTCGGAATTTAAATACGAAATAGAAGCTAAGGATATATTACATACTAAAATTTTAGCTTATACTAATGCTCGTGTAAGTAACTATAATAAAGCTATTCATAAACTTTTATGGAATGATAACAATTTTCTTCATAAAGGAGAAATTTTAATGGCTTATGAGAATTTCAAAAAAGATGGTTATGAAGTAACTAATTCTATGGATTATATAGTAGAAAAATTTACTCCTACTATTATTGATGTTCCATATTATACTAAGTGTAAAGGATACTTAGTTAAACTATATGATGAATATAACAATGCCTCTTTTGAAATTCCACTATTAGCTCCAGAAGAATGTAATGAAGATTTAGCTATAGTTATAGAAACTATAAGAACTGAAGCAATAAATTCTCAAGGATACGATAGAAAAAAGAAGTGGGGAATATATTATGCTTTAATGGGAAGTTTTTGTACATCTAAAGATTTATTTACTGATGGTAGATGTATAAGAAAGGCTACTTTTAAATACGGGTATGCTATTACTACCCATCGTTCTCAAGGGTCTTCTTATGATAATGTATTTATAGATATGAAAGATATCTTTAGAGCTAAAGATAGAGAGACTCTTAGACAATTACAATATGTAAGTATGTCTAGAACTAGAAGCGATATAACTATGCTATTATGATTGATGTATTATTAATTCATAATAATCCAGCATTAGTAGAATTGTTTAAAAACTCCTATAATGGGGAAGCTTTTTTACAATTCTTAGATAGGGGTTCTAAAGTAGAACGTAGTAAAGCTTATAAGATACAGCAAGAATGGGGCAGTAATCAAACCCCATTTGCATTAGTGAAAAAAGATGATAAGGTTATTAAAGCCTTTTATGCAGAAGATAAAGATAATGTAATTTCTAAATTAATATCTTATTTAAATGAGCACAACTATTAATATTCCAGTAATTAATAAATCTAGTAATGAACTTCCTAAGTATGCACATAAAGGTGATGCAGGACTCGATCTTAGAGCTAATATAGAAGAAATTGAGAATAATAAGTATTTATTTAATGCTATTAAATTTAATGATACCACAATAATTCTTAATCCTGGAGGTAGGGCACTTATTCCAACAGGTTTATATATGGCAATTCCTGAAGGTTATGAATTTCAAATTCGTCCTCGTAGTGGTCTGGCTTTGAAGCATGGCATTACCGTACTGAATACACCAGGAACTATTGATGCAGTATATAGAGGTAATATTGGAGTTATTCTTAAAAATGATGGTACTGAACCTTTTATAATTGAACAAGGTGATAGAATTGCACAGGGAGTGCTTAATAAAGTAGAAGAGGCTAATCTTATAGAAGCAGAATCTTTGGATGAAACAGATAGATCTGATAGTGGTTATGGCAAATCTGGAGTAAAGTGATAAGTAAAGAATCTTTTTTAAAGAAAATAAGAGTATTAGGTAAGCAGTATGCTAATAATATAGTACTTAATCCTGAAAATAAAGATGCTAAAGATATTATAATATCAGATTATTTACAAGGAGCAGAGGACGCTTATAATACTTTTAGAACTTACGATAAAGAAAGATTCTGTAATTCTTTACGTAATATTTTAAATTATTATAAGAAATTAGAAGAACTTGAGGATATTCTAAATTGTGTATTAAGAGAATCTCCTATCGGAGAATCTGAATCATTTATTATAGCTGATTTAATAAGAGCTTTAGCTAATAATGATTCCGAAACTATAGAGGATATCGAATGGTGGTTATATGAAGATGTAGAAAAAGAATGGGTTATAGATGGAAAACTTGTAAAAGTAGAAACTCCTGAACAATTTTATGATGCTTTAAAGAAATTGAACCGTGTCTGACTTATTTGAAAAAGAATTTCAAACAAATGCTTATTTAGTATCTAAAGATGCTAAAGGTAAAGTTAGATGTGTAAGAATATGGTATGAGTGGAGTGATTCCGCTCATGCCTATCTTATTAAAAGACAGTCTTGGCAATTAAATGGTAAGAGACTAGACCATCCAGATATTCCTATAAAGAAAGGCTTAGTTAGTAGAACTCTTAGGGAACAAACTCAACTCCAGTTTAATTCTAAGCTTAAAGAATATAAGGATAAAGGTTATAAAGAAGTTGAAGAAGACCCTGATAATAAAGATGAAAAAATAATTTTAAATTTTCTTCCTGAGTATAATACTGATGGTAATGGTTTTCCTAAACATATGTTGGCTAAACAATCTAGTAAAGTAGCTAGGAAAACTATTGATAATACTCCTTATTATTATGCTAGTAGAAAAGTGGATGGACTTAGATGTTCTTTTTATTGGAACGGTAAAGAAATAAAATCTGCTTCTAGAGGAGGTGGAGATTATGATTTTGGTACTACTCACATAAGAAAACATCCGTTACTAATTCAATTCTTTAAAGGACATCCGTCAATTAAACTTGATGGAGAACTTTATAAACATGGTTGGAGTCTAGCTAAAATAAATAGTGCTGCTAGAATGGAAAAGAATGCTGTAGATTGTGATGAACTACAGTATTTTATATATGACATAATGGTTCCAAACATACCTTTTAAAACTAGGTTAAAAATGTTAATTGGAATAGCTAAATATCTTAAACTCGGATTTAATCCTAATAAAGATTTTAGTGATTCTGAATTACATTTACAAATATTACCTCAAGTAAAAGTTACTGGCTATGATAATATTATGAAATTACATGATAAATATGTAGCTGAAGGTTGGGAAGGAGTTGTTTGTAGGGACCCAGAAGGTATGTATGAGTTCGGATCTAGAAAGAACGTAATGATTAAATTTAAGAATTATAAAGATGATTGTTTTAAAATTGTAGATTATGAATTAGGACTAAGAGGTTCTGAAGATATGGTATTTATAATGGAATTACCTGATGGTAGAACTTTTAAAGCTAAGCCTTGGGGAGATAGAGCTTTAAAAGAATACTATGTAGAAAACTTTGATACTGAGTATAAAGGACATTTTGGAGAATGTAAATTCTTTTATTATTCTGAAGATGGTATTCCATTACAGCCTAGTTTCAAAGCTAGAAGAGATGATTTGGATGATTCTATTAAACAATTATATTAATGAGTTCTACAGCTAACAGAAGTAATGGCACAATACTTAGGAATTATATATATGCTAATATATCTTTACATAAATTAGCTAAAATTCTTATAGAAGATTGGCAGATAGTAGATAGACAAAGATTTCCCAGTATTTATAAATTATTTTCACTTAATTGTCCTCGATACGGAGCACAAATAAATGCTTTTATAGATATTTTGGATACTAAATATTATTGGTATATCTTATATCCTATTATAAAAGAAATAAATTCAGAAGTATTAAGTGAATATGATAAGCATTTGTATAATGAAATAAAAAATTCTTTATTATAATGACGAAAATTTGCGCACTAAGTGATTTACATGGTCATCTACCAAAAATTGAACCTTGTGAGTTAGTATTAATAGCAGGAGATATTGTTCCTTTAAATATTCAATTTGATAGTCCCGAAGCTACTATATGGTTTTTAGATACATTTGCAAAATGGATTAATTTTTTACCTTGTAATGAAGTTATTATGGTTGCAGGTAATCATGACAAACTTCTAGAAAGATCCTCTTTTATAGCTCATGCAGTAGAGATTAAAACTGATTTTAAACTTACATATTTAATTGGAACTACTTATGAATATGTGGCTGAGAATCTTGAACATTATAAAATATATGGTTCTCCTTTCTGTCATAGGTTTGGTAGTTGGGCATTTATGCAAAATGAGGAATGGTTAAAAGGTTATTATGATAATATTCCAGAAGATACTGATATAATTTTAACTCACGATACTCCAATGTTGGGGGATTTAGATTTACTACCTCCTAGTCAATGGAATCCAAAAGCTATTCATGCTGGAGGTAAAGCTTTAGCAGATGCTATTTGTAAAATAAAACCTAGATATGTATTTTGTGGGCACTTACATACTTGCAAAGATAAATATTTAAAATTAGATGATACTGAAATATATAACGTATCTATATTAGATAATGACTATAAAGAGATTTATAAACCATTATATTTGAACATTTAAAATGAAAGACGTAATAGCTAATGAAAAATTATCATACATTCCGGAGACCTTTACTCTCGGATGTCACACCTTCAAAGTACAATTATACAAAGAATTATACGATGAAAACGAATCCTTATGTGGACAATTTGATTATGAGGAACAAGTCATTAGAATCAAGATATTTAAATATAATGGTGAGCCTCTATCCAAAGAATGTATTCTTAACACATATTATCATGAACTTTTCCACGCCTTTAACTATTTGTGGAATACTGGAGGCGATGAATCGCTTGCTAGTACTTTTGCAATGTTAATGTGTGAATATGAAACAACTAAGAAATATGCCAAGAAAGAAGGTATCAATTCCAGTAGTAGAGAGTAAACCTAAAGTTAAATATGTTTCTCCCATTAAGGATTATTCAGTATCCTACGATGCAGTTATTAAAATTAAACAAACTAGTCTTCAACCAATAATACCTGCTAAGATTAGGACTGATAAAAGAAACTTCGTTGGGAAACTTCCTAAAGAAGTTCTTAATCAATTATCTAAGATTATATCAGAAGCCATTAAATCATCATGCTCCTTCTGCACAGAAGTAGTTTCTGTAGATAATATAAAATTTGATCAAACTTTAATAAAAGAAGACTAATGATTTATTTTATTATAGAGGATTCTCATTTCGGTCCTCATGTAGAACAAATATCTACTGATTTTAATAAATTGAGGGAAAATTTTCCTGATGAAGTAATCTATACTACAGATTATATGAATGTAGATGATACTTTATATAATATAATAGATTATTCTAATATGCCGTATAAACCTTATGATGGTACTGAAATAACTAATTGTTACTTATATCGTGATAAATTTTATGAGTATGATGAATTGCCAGAAGAATTAGATCCAGATAATTATGAATGTACTTTTTATAGAACTTACACAAAAGGTTATTTAACTAAAACATGGTATAAAGATGGCTGGGTATAATTTAATTACAGACGATAGTGAAGCATTACAAGCTTATTTAAATAACATTACTCATTCTACTCCATTATCTTTAGAGGAAGAGAAAGAATGTGCTGACACTGGAGATTGGGAAAAATTAGTAAATGCTAATTTAAAGTTTGTAGTAACTGTAGCTAAAAAGTTTCAGAATAAAGGATTACCTTTATCGGATCTAATAGCTGAAGGAAATGTAGGTCTTATTCATGCTAGTCATTTATATAAAAGTGAATATAATGTTAAATTTATAACTTATGCTGTATGGCATATAAGTGAAGCTATTCGTAGAGCTATTCATTATAAAGCAGATACTGTTAGGGTTCCTGTAAGTCAAAAACTTACTTATAATAAGGCTGCTAAAGTTATAAATAAATACTGGCAAACTGAAGATAGACCTCCATCAGATGAAGAGTTAGAAGAAGCTACTGGTAAAACTATGAAACAAATTAATGGAGCTATAAATGCTAAAAAAGTATGTATGTCTTTAGATACTCCATTAGGTAGTAATGATGATGATGGAGACTCTACTTTAGTAGATATTGTTAAAAACAATAATAGTCCTCTAGCAGATAATAATATAGAACAGTCTTATAAGACTAACGTTATTAACAAAGTTTTAAATGGACTTTCTAATAAAGAACATGATATAATAATTTTATGTTATGGGTTTACTGGACAAGAATATACTCCTGAACTTATATCTCCTTTATTTGGATGCACGCCAGAACGTATCCGACAAATTAGAAAAGAAGCAATCAAAAAACTTAGAAAAAGAAAAATTCTTAAGAACATTTAAATGATTTATTTAGTTACCAAGGTTAAAGCTTTATTCAAATCTTCTAAATATGAATGTATTTCTGTAGAAAGAAGTAAGGAAATTATTAATTCTATGAAAAAAATTAGAGGATTAGATACTGAAACTATGGGACTAAATCCTCATACCAAAGCATTATTAACAGTTCAGATAGGCACTAAAGAAAATCAAGTAGTAATTGATTGTACTACTATAAATATTTGGGAATATAAAGATATATTAGAAGATTCCAATATTTTGTATATCTTAGCTAATGCTAAATTTGATATTCAATTCTTCTTTAAACATAATATTATATTATCTAAAGTATGGGATGTAATGTTAGCTGAAAAGATTAGATATTTGGGATATCCTAAAGGTAGTTTCCATGCTGACTTAAAAACTCTTGAATATAAGTATCTTAATAAATATATAGATAAAACTGTTCGAGGTAAAATTACTAAAGTTGGTCTAACTGAAGAAGTAATAGTTTATGCAGCTAATGATGTAGTAGATTTGGAAGATTTAATGAATGCCCAAATAAAAGCATTAGAAAAAGAAGATTTAGTAAAAGCAGTCCAGTTAGAGAATAGATTTGTTGTCCCATTGGCTTATATGGAATGGTGTGGTGTAAAATTAGACATAGAAAAATGGAAAGCTAAAATGGTAAAGGATGATAAACGTTTAAAGGCTGCTCTAACTAAATTAAACGATTGGGTAGTAGAACACTATGGAAAAGACTCTAGGTTTACTAAGGTAGATTTACAAGGAGATTTATTTTCAGGATTTAATACTGACCCACAATGTACTATAAATTGGAATAGTGCATCTCAAGTAATTCCATTATTTAAAGCTATAGGAATAAATACTTCTACTGTAGACAGTAAAACAAAGAAATTAAAAGATTCTGTAGATGCTAACATATTAAAACCTCAAGCTAAAGATTTTGAAATTCTTCCTATTTATCTTGATTATAAAGAAGCTCAAAAAGTATGTTCTACTTATGGACAAAACTGGTTAGACCAAATAAATCCAGAAACTGGTAGAATATATACTAAGTTTAACCAGTTAGGTACTAATACTGCTAGAATATCTAGTGGTGGAAAAGATAAAAGTGCTAAAATAGAATATGTAAATTTTCTTAATCTTCCAGCAGACCCAGAAACTAGAAGTTGTTTTATTGCAGAGAAAGGTAACTCTTGGATTTCAATAGATTATTCAGGACAAGAGTCATTTATTATGGCTTCCATTTCTAATGATAAAGCTTTAATCCATGAATTAATGGAAGGAAGTGGAGATTTACATGCTCTAACTGCTTATATGAGTTATCCTGATCAAATACCAAGAGATACAAAAATAACAGAAATTAAAGAAAAGTATCATCATCTTAGACAGCTAGCTAAGAAAATTGAGTTTGGATTCAATTATGGTGGAGACTTTAATACTATACATAGGAATTTAGGTATCTCTATAGAAGAGGCTAAAAAAATATATGAAAATTATATGTCAGGTTTCTCAGGATTAGCTAAATATCAAGAGTATTGTAGAAAAATAGTAATGGAAAAAGGTTATATACTTTTAAATCCTATAAGTAAATATAGAGCACATATATATGATTTTGAATCTTTACGTTCCATGCAAGAAAAAATGCAGGATAGGGAATTTTGGAAGTATTATAGAGAAATGAAGCGAGAATCTCCTAACTGTGATACAGTGCAAGAAGTGCGAGACTTTTTTAAGAAAAAAGGTGAGTGTGAAAGGAATAGTATAAATTATAGAATACAGCATACTGGAGCTTTATGTTATAAAGTAAGTATGATTTATTTCTTTAAATGGCTAGTAGAAAATAATCTTTTTAATAAGGTTTTAATTACTGTCACCCCTTATGATGAAATTAATTGTGAGGCACCTGTAGAAATAGCTGAAGAAGTAGCTACTAGACTCCATGCTATTATGGTTAGAGCAGGAGAAATATTTTGTACTAGATGTAAGTTGGATGCAGATATCTCTAGATGTAAAGATGGGACATTACCTAATTATTGGATTCATTAAAATGGAAATAACCTACATTTGTAACGACTATTCACTATATATCGACGGCAAAGAATTCGTTGATATAGATTACGACAAACAAAAAGAAATTTGTCATAAATTAGTAGATAAAGTTTCCGAAGGAGTTTTACAAAGATTTGTGGAAATTGCTTGCGCTGGAATGGGCGAGTATGAACAATTAGATTATTGTGAAACTCATGGAGAATTTGTTGATAAATATGTAATAAATATATGACATTTATTATAACTAATAAAGATGGTTCTAGAACTCAGTATTCTAACCATTATGAAGAAGATGACGAGATGGAAGTAGATGCTGCGTGGGATGATGTATATGCAAAATTCCCTGAAGCTGATTATATTGAGCAATTTTAATTATGGCTAGTAATTCACCAACGTTAATGCAATCTGAAGAGAGATTTTTAGATAATCTTAATACAGATATTCCTTTGAAAGAAGAAGATTATACAATATGTTTTTGTATAAGTAAACAAATTTCCACAACTGATGTTGAAGATGTTTGTAAGTCTTTGCAAAATCGTTTTTTAGATGAGGGATGGAGCATTGATGATTTTGATTTAGAAAAAGAATGAGTAAATTAATTATATGTAGAGGTATACCTGCATCAGGTAAAACTTTTTGGGCTAAGCAATGGGTTCTTGAAGACCCTGAACACAGAGTTAGAATTAATCAAGATGATATTCGACTTATGCTGGGCAAGTATTGGGTTCCTAAGAGAGAACCTCTTGTACAACATATACAAGAAGAAGCTTTAATTGAAGCCTTACTTAAAGGTTATGATATAGTTATTGATAATACTAACTTAAATAAAAAAGTGTTAGATAACTATCGTGCTTTAGTTATAGCTCATGGAAATCATGCTATAGAATTTAAGGATTTCTTTGATACTCCTTTATCTGTATGTATTGAACGAGATAAAAATAGAGATGTACAAGTTTCTGAGAAGATAATTAGAAACTTTTATAATAATTATAAAGATAAATATCCTTTAAATGGTAATTAATTATGGAGGTTATAGTAACAGAAATTTATAAAAACGCAAAAGAATTACTTTGTAACACACCTACAGAGGGTAATAAAATAGAGATAGAAAATGAAGAAGCAGTAATTGAGGCAATTCGAGGCAAAATATGCTTATTAGTAAGTAATGCTCCAAAACCTTGTGGCAACACATTTTGTTTAAGTCTATCTCAAGAAGAGCGTATCGTATTATTTAATTGGCTAAAAAATAGTAATAAATTAAATCAATTAATTACATACAATTTATGGTGTGTAAAAATTATTTTTATTTGTAATTAAATGACGATAGATAATTTTAATAGATTTACTCCTTGGTTTGATAATCTCTCAGACCAAGGAGATTTTTACTTTGTACAAGTAATACAAAGAAAAAAAGAATGTAATATAGGTAGTAATAATAATGTAATTAAAGATTATCATTTCTTTGATAAAAAATCTTTTTTAAATAAAAAAGAAGAAATAGTTACATTATGTAAAACTTTTAATGCTCGGGCATATTTTTGGGTAAATCCCAGAAATTGTAAACAAGTACAATACGAGATAATTAGAGAGGCTCTAGAAGCTATAGAATGTAATTCTAAGAAATTATTTAAATGTGTCTCTAAAGCAATAGGTCAAAGAAGAAATTCTAATTATAAATCTAAATGGATATTAGATTTTGATACTAAAGATTGGAGTCTTATAAATAAATATTTAGATTTAGTTAGGGAATGTAGACCTTACACAAATATAATATTATACTATGTTCCTACAGTAAATGGTATTCATGTAATTACTCTGGGATTTGACTTAGGGCAATTTAAGCAAAAGGTAGCTATAGCTAAATTAGATAATATAGATATACACAAAGATAATCCATCAGTACTTTATTATGACGATATTAGGGCTTCTAATAATTGATATAATTATTGTAATTATCTATGGTGTAGCTTTAGTAGTTATGTTAATTACAAAAGCTTCTTCAGATGAGATTATAACGGCTACGGCAATATATTGTATAGCAGCTACTATAGTAAATGGGATAGTATATCTATATCCTTAGATAAATTATTTTTATAATTTTAATAATATTTGTTATGTTTTTTAATAAGACTTTTACTGACGAACTTTCTAGTATTAAATCTGCTTTTCAGTCTACTCATGATAAAACAGCTTCCCTTATAGAGCGAATGAACACTGAAATCGCATCTAAAGAAAACTCTATTAAAGAGTTGTAGAATGAGATTAAGGATATTGAAAGTATTAAAACTCAGGCAGATAGTTTTGTAGCTAATCTTAAAAAGATTCTTGCTTAATGTATAAAGTAAAAGAAACTTTCGAGTATCTTGTAAACGATCCAAATAACTTTTGCTCAGTACATGATGCCTTAGAAATGGATACAAGTATGCCTTGTCCTTGTTGGGATGGAAGTAAAGTTCCTGTAAATGAAAAAGGAGAAGAAGAATCTATCCCATGGGGTAATAGTAAAGTGTCTATTACTGATATAGGTAATACTGTAAAAATTGATAAAGATACTCTTTTAAAGTTAATTAAGAATTCTGAGAAATTATCAACATTAGAAGAGTGGGGAGTAGATAATTGGATAAATTATGGTGAAGCCATGCAATATTTGGATGATTCACCTGATGAAGTGTTACTTAAACAATATTTAGATGATTGATTTTGAAAATAAAAAAGTACTGTTCATTGATTTGGACAGTACTTTAATTAAAACTGTATCAGGTAAAACATTTCCTGAAGATATTACTGATTTTAGAGTACAACTTCCTGTATTAGATAAAATAATAGAAAAGATGTCTAATCTCAAGATGTTTTTTATAGTAAGTAATCAAGGAGGTTTAAAGACTCTTACAGATAAACGTATTTTTAATTATAAGATATGGGCTGTAGAAGGTATATGTCATGGTTATTTTATTAATAACCTTAATAATTTTTCCTATAGTGATAACTTGTATTGTTGTTCTATGGATAAGAATGATACTTATCGAAAACCTAATACTGGAATGTTAGAACAATTATACTATCAGTATAAAGTAGAATCTAAAGATGAATGTATTATGATAGGTGATGCCTCTGGTAAACCTGGAGATTTTTCAGACTCAGATAAGAAATGTGCTGAAAATTTTGGCATAGATTATATTGACGTTAGAGACTTTTTGGAATTATGAAATTAAGACTAGACGAATATTATTACATACTTAATATAAATTATGGGTGGGAAGAAATAGAAGACTATATGCCTGATGATATCGCAGACAAATATTTAGAATTTTGTGAATCCCATAACTCAGATGAAGTATATGATTATTTAAAAAAATTATATTCATATATACAAGTAATAAACCTCGAATATACTATTCTTGATATTGATTCAGAAAAAGGTTATGTTGAATACAAGGCAATTATAAAAGTTAATAATAAGTATTATTCTTTTGATTATTATCAAAGTCCATATTGGGATTTTAAAGACACAGTAGATGAAGACGCAGATTTAATAGAAGTATTTCCAAAGGAAGTAACTACAGTTATATATGTATAATTAACCAATAACTATATTAATATGAGTGAGTCTTTAAAAAAATATTCTAATATATTTAAACAAATAAAAGATTGTAAATATCCTGATATTACTATAGAAATTGATGACTATCCACTATATAATAGATCTAATGTTCATATAATTATAAGAGATAAAAATAATCCTTGGTATAGCAAATATGTAACCTCTTCCCAATGCCCTTATTACGAGGCACTGTGTGAAGAAGAATTACAAAAATATATAAAAAATGAAGAAAATTTTTTAAAACAATAAAAAATGAAGAAAATTTTTATTTTTCTAGTAGCTATGGCGTGCTTAACGTCTTGTAAAGAACAGTTTTCTAATGGAGAACGTGTTGGTACTGTAACTAAATTTAGTAAAGCAGGAGTTTTCTGGGATTCATGGGATGGATTACTTAATGTTACCCAAACTGGTATGAATTCTAGTGGAGAACCATTTGCTTTTTCGATGGATAATGATCGTAACGACCAACAAAAACTTATTAATACTTTAGCTAAAGCTCAGGTAGAGGGTTGGAAAGTTAAAATTAAATACCATCAAGTTTGGGGATGTAAGAATGTATTTAAAAATAGAGGAGAAAGTGATTACTTTGTAGATGATGTAATTATTCTTGATAAGAACTTCTCAAAAATTGGAGATATTGTAAAGGGAACTAATAAAACAGCTCCTCATGATACATTATATGTAAAAATAGTTAAGTGATATGAAGTTAATTAAACAGTCATTTGAATTTATTAATCAGACAGATTTCTCTTTAATAGGAATCAAAAAGCATATTGAAAGATGTGCACGAGTAAGTTACAAGAGCGAAGATAAAATTACAGATACCTCTTACGAAAAATTTGTAAATATGCTAGAATCTAGAGGACATGACAGACCTCTTGAGTTTGGTACTGTTTACCTTACATTGCGTGGGGATGATACAAATGCATTACGTAATATTTTCACATATACAGAAAATCCTTGGACTAAAATACGTAAACAGGTTATTAAAGCAGAATATGATCCTAATACACATGTTGTATTGAATTATGTCACCACTAATTATAGGGTTATAGTAGAAAATCATCTAGAAGAAGATTTAAAGTATCTTTGTGAACCTACTGAATATCATTATAAAAGATACACAGCTCATATGGTTCTTGACCGTGGAGTTATGGACGAGTTCAGAACTCATGTAGGATTGTCTCATTTAGCTGAAAGTACTCGTTATTGTAATTATTCTAAAGATAAATTTGGCAATGAGATTACCTTTATTAAACCATGCTGGTGTAATATTCCTGAAGGAGACTATGGTACGCCAGATTATATTCCTGATAGGCTACCTCGTATGGGAGCAACGGAATCAGGACTTATTGACGCTCTTCAATATGCAGAATATTACTATTTCTTTCTTTTATCTGAAGGATGGACACCTCAACAAGCTCGTTCTGTACTCCCTTTAAGTATTAAGTCTGAACTTATCTCTTGTGGATTTAAAGATGCTTGGGAAAACTTCTTTAAGAGAAGAGATGCTCCAGATGCACACCCAATGGCACAAGAGATAGCTAATCCAATGCACCAAAAATTCATTGAATTGACTAAAATAGAATGATTATTTTAATTATAATATACATAGCATCAATTATAGGAGCTATAATAAGTATTAGATATGATGATGACTTTTTCGATGAAAAGCCTTGGACATTATTTTTAGTATTTTGTCCAGTAGTTAATACTGGTTTATTTATATTAGAATTAATTATTCAACTAACATTATTATTGGATATAGTCATACATCTGAATTTAGATGAAAAATTTTATAAATTAATTAGATTAGGACGAAAATAATGAACCAATCAATTCCTATTAGTTTATCATATAAAAGAAAACCTTTTGATGCCATGGATGGAATGTCTTCAGACGCATCCTATAATATTCTACCAGAATTTAATGGAGTTACTGCGGTATACTCTAATAGAAAAACTAATATAGATACTTTAGGAGCTATTAAAAATAGTTTCGATAAATCTTTAACAATATTTTATATTAATGTACAGTAATACAATACAAGCTAGAATAGAGGCAGCATTAAAAGAGTTATATAAAGTACATGACTGTGTATTTAAACCGGCAGTGATGTATACTATGTATAGTAACATACGTTCTTATTTTATAATATTAGATAAGGATAATAAAGCACAACTTTTAAATGCTTTTAATCCTAGAGTAGTAAAACATGAAGATAAATTAGAGTTAGACAGTGTAACTGATAGTCCTCGTATTTATCAAGAGTACTTCATAAAGGAATTTTCTGATAATGTAGATTATGGTATTTATATTGATGAAGATGAAATAGGGCATTATTTTACAACATATGGAGAAGTTCAAATATTTAGTAATTATATCCAAGTAAATTATAATGACTATAAGCAAGCTGAAAAACTTCTAGAATTTGTAAAACCATTACCTGATGAAAATACTAATAAGATTGTAACTTATGATTTAGTAGTATCTACTGATAAAGGATTCAGTACCACAGAATGTACAAGTTCTAGAAATATTGATATTGATGTAAAAAAGAACTACAATGATGATTTACCTTATGATAAATATAAAGAATTCTGTGAAAAGGATGGTTCTGGTCTAGCATTAATGTACGGAATTGCTGGAAGTGGAAAGACAAGTCTTATAAAGAAACTTATCTATGATTGTTCTGATACTAATTTTTATATAATGGATTTTTCTATGTTACAAAATATAGTTTCAGGGCAATTTTTATCTTTCCTTTTAAAATTACAGAATGCTGTAATCATAATGGAAGATTGTGAGTATATATTAAAACGTAGAGATACTCATGAAAATCCGCTGATTAATTCTCTTTTAAATATTACAGATGGATTAGTTGGAGATGCTTTAAATATACGGTTTTTATGTACTTTTAATGCAGCATTAACAGACATAGATGAAGCTTTATTAAGACCTGGAAGACTCAAAGTAAAGTATGAGTTTAAAGCTTTAAATAAAGATAAAACTAAAGCTATATGTGGGGATGATAAAGCTGAAACTTTAGCAGAGATTTATAATAGGGATAAAATAGATTTCAATAAAAAAGAACAAAGAAAGATTGGTTTTTAAATTATCAGATAAGGAGTGTCAAGCAGCTAAAGAGTTTATAAAAGAACATAATAAGCAGTGCGACACTCCTTATTCAGGAGCTAATGGTTGTCCAAAATTTAGTTATATATTCTCACCTTTTGGACTAGGTAATTTAGTAGGAATAAGATGTAATGTTTGTAAGAATGAAAAGGATATAACTGATATTGATACATGGTAATAATAGGAATTTCTGGTAAAGCTACTTCAGGTAAAGACACTGTAGCTAATTATTATAGTAGATTTAGTAAAGCACATTGTACTACTTTACATTTTGCAGATTCTTTAAAAGATTGTTGTCAAGGGCTACTTATCCCATTTGGAACTTATGATATGTCTTTACAAGAGACTAAAAAGTTAACTATTCCTTGGATGGGTAAGAATTATACTGTCAGAAATTTACTTCAAGATGTTGGCAATGCTTTTAGACAAAGTATTACTGAAGATTTTTGGGTAAATATTATGATTGGTAAGATTGCAGCTATTAAAAAGAATGGCTCTATAGATACTATTTTAATTCCAGATGTTCGCTATCCTAATGAATTTAAAATGATAAAAGATTTAGGAGGAGAAGTATGGAGAGTAGAAAGGCCTAATATTACATTAATGGACCATATTAGCGAAACAGCATTAGATAACTATACTTTTGATAAGATTATTCAAAATAATGGAACAATAACTGATTTACAAAATAAAATTAAATGTCTAAGTATTTAGTAACTGTTAGTAAAGATGTGATTAGATATACATCTTATATTATAGAAGCTGACTCCCAAGAAGAAGCTGAAAAAAATTGGTGGGAGGGAGAAATGGCAGATGAATGGTATGAATCATCAGGAGATACTTATGTTGAAGAATCTGAAGAAATGACAGACTAATGTTTAAAGTAAAGTTATTAGACGTAAATGTAGTAGAAGCACAAAAGTGCTGTGATTATTTTGATCAAGGATATGTTTATACAGAAGAAATATATCCGGAGTTATTTAATAATCAGCATGCTAAAATTACTATGGTTGGAAAAATAGATATCGGTATATTACAAGATTTAGTAGAAGAAAATAATTTAATTAATACCTTATATTGGTATTAAACATTTAAAGGGGCGTAGCTCAGGAGAAATCCTGGGTTACGCCCCTTATTTTTTTTAATTTTCTTTATAATAAGCTTTAGCAGCCTATTTATACATAGCTAATGATGGAATATTATTTACAATGTACTCGCCCCAATGTTTTTCAGGGTCTGTAGCAGTATTGAACATATTCTTAACCAACTATGTTGGATAACTCTAATAAGGAATAGTCATACCATTACTTGCCCCACTACCAGCAAAATATTCAGGAATAACTACAAATTCATGGAAATTCTAAGTAGACTATTTACCGCCATTATATACTACATAAGTCATAGCACTTGCTAACACATCATCACTATTATAAGATTTCATTATCTCCTTATATCCAGGATCAAATATGTATTTAAATAAAATACTCATAAAAGCAGCCCATAATAAACTAGCAAAAGCTTTTCTAAGATTAGCAGCATCATTAGGATTAGCATTTATCATTTCTTTTATTTTTTTAATTTTATCATCCTAGTTAGTATCAGATAATATTCCTAATATATCTCCGAAAGTATAGAATATTCCCTAAACTACTATAGGTATATTATCCATTACTGGAACTCCTGTATTTTCTGTAGTAATAGTTCCATCTTCAGTAAAATATAATAATTGTCCTGCTTCATTTTTCTACTATTCTAATTTATCTCCTTTTATAACTCTTTTTTTACCAAACCAGTTAGCGATAATACCATTAGAATATGTAGTAAACTGGGCAAAAGACATACCTATAGCCATGTTTTCTGCCATCATTCTACCACCCCTATCATAATTACCATATATACTATCAGCAACTTGTTTAATTTTATCAATAGTTTCTAATGAATAAGGTGATGGAAGGTCTTTATTATATCCAATAGGAGAATCAATATGTTCTTTATTATATGCTCGTATAGCTGAAAAATATAATGATTTAGCTTTATTATATTTTTCACTATCTTTAGGAGCTTTTAATATATCTTGAAATCTTTTATCTTTTTTCCATTCATATTTAATTTTACCATCCTCATCTAAAGATAAAGCATCCCAAACACCATCCTATAAAGCTCTTGCTACAAATAAAGTCATTCTATTTAAAAAATCAGGACGTTTCATAGTATTATAAGCTATATCATCCCAATGGTTAATACCACTTTTATCAGTTCTTAATCCATTGGCAATATTAGCAAAGTCTAAGTTAGATAAACCATATTTAATACATAATTGATTTAATAAAGAGATAGTTCTTACATTAGTACAACTACCCTTCATTACTATGTAATAAGCGGCTGTTAAATTAGCTGTAGAAATATCTGTACCATATTTAATAGCAGCTTTAATATAGTTCTATTGAAATCCTTCTAAGGTATCTCTAAACATAGATTTAATATTAAAACTTAAGAACATCTTAGATACAAAATGTTTAACAGGATTAATTACTGTGAAGAATTTTTTAGAAGTGTCTTCTAGTATAGTATCATTAAATACATTTACAGTTAAATATTTATCAGCTTCTTTCTAAAACCATTCAAGATATTTAAGATTTCCAGAATTTAAAGCTAGCATTTTAGCCTAAAACATCACTGATTTAATCAATATTAATGATTTATTAAATTCTTGAGTTAATATATTAGCATTAATATAACTATACAGTAATGCTGGGATATTAGTTTCCCAATAATCGTTTGTATGCTGATTTAATATTTCCTATCTAACATTCTTATCCGAAGACATGCTAGAAGCAAAAGGATTAGTTACTCCATTTTCAAACCTATCTCTCATAGATACATTAACCCCCTCTTTATCTAAAGTTTGTTGCCATTTGGCAAATACATTGTCTTCTTTAGAGGCAAGTCCTTTAATAGTATCAAAAAATTGATTTACACCATTCTTTAATGATTTCACTGATAAAGTAGGAGAAGCTCTTTTTAAAGGCACATAACGTAATACTTCCTATTCTTCTACAGCTTTAGCAAATTCTGGATCTTCATAGCTTGTAAAATCAAATTTTTTATTATGCATAGAATATGTTACTTTAGCAAGCTCGAATAAAGCTTTTTTAAGAAAAAGTTTTTCGTTAGAATTCATGTAATTAGCAGCATCATTCTTATAAGGATTTTTAAACATCATTATTTTTTCTCCTCTTTCATTATGCATAAACATATTATCAAAATATTTGTTTTCATCTCCTATTAAAGACCCTTCTACTGTAGAATATCCTGCCTAATTAAAATAATCTCTAGTAAAGTTTTGAATAGGATTCGCAGCATCCATCACTCTTTCGTTAGCTCTAAAAGTTGTCTAAGTAACAATTTGTTTAATAGTTCTATAATTATTGTCTGAATTAGCGTCAGGTTTTACTATATTACTTTCTAACCAGCTTAAAGGCTTATACTTAGTTTCTACATAAACTCCCATTAATTTATTATATTCATAACATGTCTAATTATAAATATTAGCTAACATCTTAGTATTATCATTAGCATAAGTTAAATCAGAGGTCCCATTTTGTAGGTTTTTTATTACAGGATTATTCTATAAATATTCAAGAAAAGATTGTAAAGCAGCTCTTCTAGCTGATTCGGAGTTAGCATTTTCTAACTACTCCTTAGCATCTTTTAATTTATAACGTATAGGATTAGTTTCTAAATAAGAAGAAGTAGTTAAGAAATTACTTATATAATCAGTAATTAATTCATACTAATCTACAAAGTTGATATTACCAAAATTATTATTTAACTTTACTCCATTATTATATTTATTTACTACTTCTAATATAGGTGAATAATATTTAGTAATTAAATCTGAAGCAGTACTATACATTCCCTAACCTCTGCCATAAGTAGATATTACCTAAATATTACCTAATTTAAAATTACCATCTAATTGTGGTAATATCTCATTTAATATATTTAATGTACGAATCTATTCCATATGTCCAAAAGAACAGTCATAATTATATAGATTACCAGATTGATTATCCATAATATAACTATTCATAATATTTGAACCATTACTTCTATGTTTATTTACCTCATATAGATTATAATTAGCTAGTGATACTACATCTATCTATCCTTTACTATTTTGAAACAATAAAATGTGAGCATTTCTTAAAGCCTCATTATCAATAATATTCCATTCATATACTGGATCTCCTCCTATATAAGTAGGTTCGATATATTTATTAAGTAGAGAAACTAATCTATAATTACTTCTTTTAAAAGCTTCAAATGTAGTATTCTGAGGATTATGTCTTGCTACCTAAATCTATTTTACTAAAGTATCAAGTACTGTACTTATCTATTTTTCCTTTTTATCAAATTCTTTCTATAATAATTCTTTTAATTCAATATTATTTTTAGGTAGAGAATCTTCTTTTATTTTATGAATTTCACCGTCAATAGTTACAGCATAATTATATCCCTATGGATCATCTTCTAGTTTTACTATATCACCAGTACCAGTTCTAGGATTATACTGCTAAGCGATATAACTATCAATAGTTTTAGTAATTCTATTCTAAGTAATGTTAGCATTTAAAAACATTAAATTAGTTTTATCTAATGCTGTCTATACTTTATCATCAATATTACCAAAACTTAAATCAGGAGTATCTATATAGGCTTCAACTGCTTCATCTATATCCCCTAACTAGTATTCTCCTTGAACCTAGATATTTTTTGGATAATCCATACGAATATCTTTTATAGAACCATCATCATTATATACTATCTATGTAGGAATTAAATGTAAACTAATCTTATTAGCATTAAATCCCTTAGCCTATAATATTTTCTTTAAAAAAGCTAGTTCTAATTCAAATTTCTACTTCTTTATTTTTATCCAAGATTCATAAGGCTAACTAGATACTATATTCTAATATATAGCAATATTTCCATATTTATCTACAATTACCTAGTCTATGTGTCCACGTAATTTTATCCCATCTTTTGTTAATGCATGAGTAATTGCAATATTACGTACTCGACTAGTACTAGTTCCCATTTTATTTTCTCTAGCAGTTATTATTCTAGACTATAAAATTTGAGAACCTAAATTATTATTATTACCAACACTTTGTAAAACTCTATTAAAACTATTTAATAAAGATTCCTAGAAATCAGTACTTAAATTACTCAACTTACGTTTAGTAATATCTTCAGTTAATTTTGTTATCTACTTACCAATAAGTAAAGATACTTGTACATTCCAAGTATATGGGTCATTTACATTTGAAATCTCTAAGTTATTAACTAAATAATGTATTACATAAGCATCAGCTCCGACTAATTTAAACCTTTCAAACTCTTGAGCTATCTAGTCTTCAGTGTAGCCCCGCTTTCTTAAAGCATCTTTATAATTCTCATCATTCATTTTAGTATAATACTTCTAATCTGGGTCAAAGTACTAACTATCTAAAAAATGCTAAATATTATATACTCCTGATTCTGGATCATCAGCTACTACATTACCCCATTTATCAAAAATAAGAGGACTAGCTTTTAGACTTACTAGTTTATTATATACATCAGTCTGTGCCGAAAATAAAGTATCACTATATTTAGTTAAATCTATATTATCAGATATTAAATTATGTAATTCAAAATAAGATAACCCTTCATCCCCTGCTAGTTTACTAAATATCTGATATAATTTATCAGATTTTTTAGATACTCCTTTAAAAAAATATTTACAACTCATCAACAAATCTCCTAAATAATATTATTTTGTAATGCTGCCTTTAAAAAATTAGTAATCTAACGTTCTGTACTATTAGTACTTATTTTATAGGAACTATTTACAGCAAAATCTGTAAAATCTAAAATATTTTCTTTTAAATCCTAATTAAAAGTATTATTCTAAATAAATTTTCTAAAATCTCTAAATATTTTAGAGTATGTATTAGGGTTTAATGAAGTAAGATATTCTCCCATTATGTTAGCAGCAACTTCTTCATATAAATCAATTCTAGCTAAGTCAGAATATTCAGAAACATTTTGATATTCCTATAATTGCTACTGTCCCTATTCAGTGTTTTCTACTAAATTTTGTAATAAATCAAAATAATCTTCCTATAAATCTGGCTAGCTTTTTACAATACCCATAAATACATGCATATATTCATGTGCTACATCTTGTTTAGTAGCTGATTCAAGGTTAATTACAATTTCATTATTGCTAATAAAAGCCTTTTTATCAACGAACTATTCACCATAATTTTCAGATATAGCCTATTTATTTAATACCTAAGTTGGTATCCCAAATCTAGACTTAATCTTATTGGCAAAATAAGTTAATCTCTGAGGCATAGAAACCCATCCTATAGGACTGCTAGTAGCACTTCTTACATTAGGTATTTGTTGTAACTATATATTATACTATAAACCCTAACTCTAATCTACATTATTAACGTAGTAATAATTATAATTATTAAGATTATCAATAAATTCTGTTAAATCCTCCTACATACCTTTATCTATACCTTCTTGTACCTTAGCTGCGGTTAATAAAATTTTTTCTAAGCTATCTAACTAAGTAGTGTCTACGGTATCATTATGTTTTTGTATAAACTTCAACCCCTATTCAGCATTATAATTCTAAATTTCTTTAGTAAATGCTTTAGAATTTATCTAGACATTTATAGCTCTAATAACCTAACCAGGTAATATAGTAGAGTTATGAGTAGATAAATTAAACTATACACCATGTTCGTTAGGCATATATAAGTCTAATAATAATCCTTTTTTTAGAATATCTTCTTTAAAAGACTTATCAATAAAATCTCTAGCTTGCTATAAACTATCGTAAGTCTTTCCTACATTCTAATCAGTAAAAACTCCTCTAGCTACCATGAACTTAGTGGTCCCATTTATTACTGCTGAATATATGTTATAACCTTTATATTCCTATTCTTGATGAGGATATGCCTCTTTAGATGCTATAGTATATCCATATTTAGTTTCAAATGTAGAAGGCTAAATATTAAAATATATATTACCATTATAAATAGCTTCTATCTAAATACCTTTAGTACTTAAATTTTCCTAGCCCTCAGTATTCCAAAATAACTATCGTAATACTGAATTTACTTTAATCTATATAGCACTTGGATCAGGATTATCTTTTGAAAAATACTTTTCATATAATTCAGAAGAAGCCTATTTTGTTAATGTTTTTAATTGCTATAAAGTGACAGCTCTATAAGTAATTCCATTAAATTTTTTATAAGAAGTATGCATCATTAAAGCATTAGCAAAAGGAGTTCCATACTCTCTCGGAGAGTCATAATCATTTAAAGAATTTAATGCTTCTTTTATTTTTCTAATACGTTCTACATTTTGTTTAAAGTTAGCATTTTTTCCTGATAATAAATATTCATAAAAACTTTCAGGATTCTGTAGATATTTAGCAAGCACTTCTCTGGCAGTTTTAATACTTCCTTCGTATTCTCCTCTGGCTTTTTTACTAGAAGATTGTGTAAAAGAATATGATGAAAATTTTCTTAACCAAGCTTCGTCAGATTGCTCTAATTCCTATATAAAATTTATAAAATTACTTGGAATATCGTTATCCTAAATTGTTTTAAGCTTATTTAAATAATTTATAAACTATTTTTCTCCACCTCTTTGTACTATATATAAATCATTACCCTAAACATCTTTAGTAGAATATACTAAAGGAGTATCAGTTCCATTAGTTTTTATTTCGTCTACATATAATACATTTATATTTTCTAATTCAGGAGCTGTAGGAAATTTATTACGAAATTCTCTATAAGTCATATTTGGAAGAAAAAACTATTTACTATCAGTAAGTCCTTCCATATCTTTATTTACGTATATTGAAGTATTATTAATACCCTAAGCACGTATAGCATTAATAAATTCTTCAGTTTTACCCTATTTATTTATTTCCTATATAAGATTGGAGTAATCATAAAAACTTTGGATGGAATCTTCTTCTATTCCATCCAAAGTAATTTTATTACTACCAATATTTAATGTGATAGTACAACTCATTAACAATTAACTCTAATTTTAACTTTACCAGATATTGTCATATTGTATAGGCTAGTACCTCCAGAAACAATATCTTTAAACATCTATTCTAATTTATTTATCTATTCTTGTAAATCAATATTTATTGGATAATATTCTTTATTTATTTTTAATCTTTCAATAAGTTCTCTCTAATTATCATATCCTTCAGATATCTAGGTAAAAGGATTTATATATTTATGATCTTTAGTGTCATAAAGCACAACTAAACCTTTAGTAGGAGAATTTCTAGGATCTTTTATACGTACTACTTTATTATCTCCAGACTACTAAAGAGATTCTACATATGGAGCAGAATAAATATCAAATCCTTTAAGAGTAACTCCTAAGGCATTTATAGAATCTTCTATAGGTAAATTTTTAGTATCAATAGTTTGCTATATATTAGCTTTATCAGCCTATCCTAAATGCTTATACCATTGCATTAAAGCACTTGGAGTATACTAAGGATTTTCAATATTATTTATATCTTCTACTAATTTACTCTAAAATAATGTAGTTAATCTATTATAGCCATATTTGTTACCATTTACAAATAAATTATAAATCATAAATATATCCTATAAATTAAACTAACCTATTTTATAATTTATAAGTTTATTGAAATCTTCTTCATAAGCCGCATATTTTAATGTAGATTCTCTAGATTTATCAATACTAAGCATATCAATATCTAAGGATAAAACAGGTTTACCCTGTTCTGTTCTTATTTGTAATCCATTAATAAATCTATTTTCAGGAAATTCCTACATTTTCTCACCATCCCAATAGGAACCTGTTTTTAAAGAAGGTATTAAATATTTATGAAACCAATATTTAAAAGTAGCAATATTATCTTTACTATTCATAATAATTTCTGTATTAGAACTTACTTTAATTAGTCTTTGATCCTTTAATAATTTCTGACCCTCCTTTAATGGAAATGAAAATGGTAAAATTTCATTATTTACAGCTAACTAAATATTAGTTAAATACTACTAAATATATGCCTAGTCAATATAACTCTATATCTAATTAAGTTTTTTAGAGTCAATATACCCCCTATCTCTACGTAATATTTCATAAAATTTTCTAACTAACTAGCTCTTCTTAGATACTATATCAGTATTTATAGTAGCCGCTTTTTGTAGTTCTAAATAAACACTATACTAATCTGAATGATTTATAACATCTAATATATTTATAGAATCTTTTATTAAATTATAATATTCTGTAGCTAAAGTTCTATAATCAGTATTTCTAATAGTTCCGTCCAATTCTTGTATCTATATAGGGGCATTTATCATATATTCATAAAAACTGAAATTTTTATAAATTCCAGCTTTTAAACTCTATGATACAATACTATATATATAACTATTAGAATAATTAGGATGCAATTCTTTTACTTTATTGAATAAAGCTTCCAAGTCAGTAACTAAATCAGTGCCTTGTTCATTTAAAGAACTTGGTAAAAGTTTTCCAGCATATTTAGTTTTTAAATCTTTTATTTCCTAAATACTTGGTAGTATTTCATCAAAACCTTTTATAAAGTTATTAAAACGATTTTCAAATGCTAGCTATTCATTCTACTGAGTACGTATTCCCTAATTCATGCTAAAAAGTAACTATGCAGCTGCTGTAGTTTCTCTGGCACCTCTATGTACAGCTTTAAATCCTTTTAATTTATTAAAGAATAGCCCATCATATCTTTGTCTAAGAAGAGATTCTAAAGGTTTCTAAAACTATTTTGGAGCATCCTTTAATCTTTTATAAGTTTTAATCTATGGATTTACAGGATTATTATCATTCTATACATAAATACCATTTATAAAATATAATGTAGTTCCGTTATCTGAAGTAATAGAAGTATCGTTTAATAATTTTACTAAAGTTTGACCTACAATAGTATCTCTTCCAGGGTCATAGTTATTAATAGTAGTAGGATCTAATACATACTAAAACCAATCTTTTTGTTTATCAGGATTACTAGAAATTAACTAATCTAATACTTTCTAAACACTATTACTTTTAACTCCAATATCAGAGAACATATCAGATTTACTTAATCTGTCTACAAGTCTAACTACAGGTGAAGTCATTAAATCTACAATCTAATCTAATGGGAATCCCATTATCATGAGATACCCATGTACTCCTGCTAAATTCATACCAGCATTTATCTTATTTAAAATAAGCTCTTTTGCATTATCAGTAGCTGAGTTAAGTAACTGAGATATTAAATCAGATGGATCTGTAGCATTATTAATTAATGACTACATTAGAGGCATATATTTAGCTTCATCTTCACTAAGCGTAGTATCTATACTATTTAATAAAGTTTGTAGCTTATTAGAATATTCATTATTTTTATAAGCATTTATAAAATCTTGCTCATATTCTGAAGTATTACCCTAATATATTTCTTGAATAAGAGAATTTTTAATATCAGTTAATTCCTAATTAGAGCTAAGTAATAAAATAGATAATTTATTTAATCTATTGTCATTATTAAAATTAATACCTCCAATAGTTTCTTTTATAACTGGAGTACCATCAATCTTCATAAATACCCCCTCAAAAGATTTAGCAAAAGTATATAAATCTTTGTTATATTTCTCAGGATGTCTTACAATTTCATTATAATAATGTAATAAACTAAAATAAACTTTTTCTGCATTAGCTGCTACAGAGATAACGTTTTTACCAATTAAGTTCTCTTCCTATAATACCCATTTAGTAGCAGGATTCCACTAAGTATAAGTACCACTATCACTGGCTAACTATTTATCTCTTACTACTTGTTTCATACCTTCTACGTTAGTAGGACTGTATGAATCAAGTAAGTTTCTCTCATCATTTACTATAGCCTATGTGGTCCACGATACTGCATTCTAAAAAGCTAATATTTTATTATCACCAGATAACTAAGTACTCTCATGAGTATTAATATCACTAATTAACTAATTTAATATTGGGCTAGAGTAATTTACTTCTATAGTACTATTAGGACTATAATCTATATTATCTAATACTTTATTTATAAGAGCATTTCTTAAAATAATATTATTAGAATCATATGCTTTCTAAGCTTCTTCAGCATATCTTTCTATATTTATACCATTATTGGTTTTTATCCATTTAGAATTTCTAGGTACTGGCAATGAACAAGAAGATTCCAAAGATTCATTAGAGGAATAATCAAATAAATCACTCCATCCAATAAATTGTCCGTTATCATCGAAATTAAAGCCCATTACGTAGGCTTTATCTACGTCATAGTCGGCTCCCTAAAGCCATGCCTAAAAATGTGAGACATAAATTCTATTATTATTAATCTAAGTAAATCCTACAGTTCTCATCTTCATAAAAGATTGTAAAGAAGCGGTAGGGATACGGTCGGCAACAGTGTCTAAGGTTTTTTCAAAAGAAGCCATTAAATACTTTTGTTTATTTTGATAGTATTCATTTCTTGCATCTTCTAACACAACCCCAATCAAAGAGAACTAATTATTAATAAACTATTTAAGGTTAGGATCTCTAAAAGAGTCAGATATTAAATCAACTTCTGTTTGTGAATTTTTCTAAGAATCACTAATTTCTGCTCCTAAATAAAATTTTTGATGATATATGTCATTAATAATATTAGAAATAGTTAAATCATCTACTCCTAGAGCCCTTAATTTATTGATGTCTACATAATAATAATTATATCTAGAAGCAGTACCTTGTCCTCCCTACTAAGTAACATTATATTCTTTTACTAACTATATATCTCCCTCACTAGTACGTAGACCTACTTTGTATAATAACTATTTATCTCTAGATACTTTATATAACCAGGTTAATTCACCTTCTTTTTTAGCTATTATATTACCCGAAATATCTTTTTCTTTAAAAAATACTCCTGCGTCATTTTTAATAAGAGGTTCTGAAAAACTTAAATAAGTATGTTTATTGTTACCAGTAATAAAAGCTACATCATAATTACCTTTAAAGACTTTAGGCTAAAAATAATCTGCTCTACCTATCTTAGTTTGTAATAACTTTTTAGCCTCAATTAAAGATAGATTATCTACTCCAAATATTTTACTGTAAATGTTAGGCATAACATTCTCAGCTGCCTATAGTTGTTTATTCTAAACTACATAAGTTTGTCCGTTAATAGTAACCTATCCATTATGTAAGTCATTTAGAATTTTCTAATATTCCTATTTACGCATATTAGAATTTTTTCTATTATTTCTAATACCATCAATTAAGAAAATATTAGTATGACCTACTTTATTAAAAATACCATCAGGATTAATAGTTCCATAATCAAATACAACACGCTCTGGAGCTAAATCTCTACCATGCATAACATCCTAATGTAGAGATACTATTTCTGAGTTAGGATCTATTAAAGCTCCCTAGGATAATAAATACTCTTTTAAAGTTCCATTTGTATTAGCGTCAATAAAGTCATAATAAGTATCAATATTATCTAAAGCTATATGAGTTCTGTAATTTACATAAGTTTTAGTTTTTCTATTTAAAACTTTATATACTACATCAACTACGTCAGAAGGTACAAATTCCTCAAAATTAACATTACCTTTAGCTTCTTCTAACTACTACTAGTATAGTAAATAACAATCAATTATCTACTATTTTCTAATCTAATAATCTGAAGATAGAGGTAGAACTTGTAAATTATTATTATCAATAATTTGAGATTTTCTAGTCTCCTAATCATTAGATAATGATACTATTTTATTTTTACCATTAATAACAGGACGATAATCTAAAGGATTAAATGTCCCATCAGTCATGGCTGCTATGGCATCATTATATACATCAGAACTCATATGAGTCTCTCCGCCATATTTAAATGTTTGCACATATTTAAATCCCGGAGTTAATACTAGAGCCAATCCTTTATATTTACCTTTAATTCCTTTATTATTAATTACTGTAGCTATAGATGGCAATAAACTACCATATAAAGTAGCATCGCTAAATGGTATTGCAAAATTCTGTTTTAAATCCTCATTATTAGATTTTAATACTTTAGAAATTCCTTGTAGAATTATGTCTCCTAGTTCAGCGTCACTCTACTATGAATAACTAGCAGCAACTAACTAGCCAATATTTTCTGTTATTTCTTGGACTTCCTAAGCAGTTAATTTTTTACCATCATTATATGCTTCTAAGAATTTATTAGCAGTATCTAATTCTAATTTACAAGTTTCCATAGCTAACTAGCCTAATTCATAATAAACCCTTTTTGATAAATAATGCAAATTACCTCCTTGTTCAAGGGCTGTAATAGCCTATGTAGGCTGAGTAATTTCTCCTGCATCCTTATCGTGATCAGCATCCAACTATACTCCATAATGAGTCATAGTCATATGTACATAAGTTAAAGGCTCGTTATTAAACCATAGAGCTTTTGAGTTTACATTCCCCTAAGCTCTTTTAGAAGCAGATTTATTAGCTAGGTAATGTATCATTTTATTTTTATAAGGTTGAATTATTTCATTATTTTCTACATAAGAAGCATTATTTAAAATCTATGCAGAAGCAATATTAGAATTCTCTGAATCTATTAAAGTATTGGTATCAAGAGTTAATTCTTTACTATAAATTCCACCTAAAGCTCTATGTAATTCATATACTGAATTTATAGTTTCCACATTTTTACCATTTCTATTATTATATTCTTCAGGAGTTAATTTTTCCTAAGTAGTAGCATCAAATACTTGATATTCTATATGTAAAGTATCATCTATTTTATTACCATTTATGTCTACATCAAATTCTTTAGTATAATATAAATTGTTTGATGCGTCATAATTTAAAGACCAAATCATTCTGTACTAATTAGGTCCAGATTCATAATATAAATTATCAAATTTATATCCTCTACCATCTACTAAATTTATATCATTAATGCCATCAAATTTCATTGAGGACATCTTCTTAAATATATTAGTAAGTTTTATTTCAGAATTAGAAGACATTCTCATTCTCTCATTAGTAATAGCGTATGTGGCATGTTTCCATAATACTACAGAACCTGTTCTATTATCATAAGCATGTCCAATAGTTTTCTTATCCATACCTATAGTCTACCCTCCTAAAGACCAGGATTCAAACACAGCTTGTATAGGGTTAATAAAAGTAGAACCATCCATAGCATCAATATCACTATCCTTCTATCCTCTAAAATTCCAAACATGTGCTCCAATATCTTCTATAGTAGCGGCATTTATATCTCTACTAATACCTTGCTAAGTTCCTAACATAAATGGAATCATAGTAGCAGATACTATATTAGCACGTTTATTACTAGTATTCCATAAATTAGCTTCCTATTCATGGAATAGTGTTGGAACATTTTCAGATAAAAATTCTATATTTTGAATAGAGCCATTTTTAAAATCTATAGACATAGCCTAAGATTTTATAGCCTACAAACGTTGTTGTTCCTAAGGATCTTCTTCGGAATTTATTCTTTTAGTAATGTTATTAATAAAAGCCCCTTTAGCAGAATCATAATCCTTATATTTTAATGGGTCAGATAATTCAGTACCCAACATAGTATATCTCATATTTCCTGATAATAAATTATCAACATTAAAGAAATATTCTAACATAGGATTTATGATTATTTTATTAGCATTTCTTGGAAGCTAAGAATCAAATAATAAGTCTGTACTTTTACTATTTTCATCAACAGCTTTGCCAAGAACCATATAATCTCCTCTTACCCACTATTCTAAATTCCACTCTTTAGTATTACCTTCATCATCGGTATACTATCTCCAAGATTTTAGGTTATCACTCTAAAAAAACTTAGTTACTAACTATTGTGCTGGTAAAGATTTAATTATAGGGGGGTAATTACCCTCAGGGTCTATATTAATAGTTTGAGTAAGTTTTACCTTGAATCCTTTTTTAAGTAAAGTATCAAGAAAGCTTGCCTACTCCATCTACCATCTATTAATAAAATTATCAGGTTTGAACTACTAACTTCCCAAATATACAGCTAAAGGATTTAATTTAATTTTATCTTTATTTTTTACATAATTTACATTAACATATAAATTTGCTCCAGCCTACTGTGCCATTTTAACTAAATCAGTTTCCCTTAAACCTTTTTCAGCTTGAGCTAGAACCTAAGAAACAGTAACATCCTATCCTAAATCATTCTAATATAATATAGTTTCTGGATCTGTATTTAGTAATGTAGAAATAGTAAATGTATGACCATCTATCTAAATAGTAGGATTTGAAGGTACAGAAGTAATCCATTTATCAAATATTTTGCTAGCTTCTAAAAGCTAATCTTCTGTCATATCGTAACCTATATGATACAAACCATCTGTTCCCCAACCTTTTATAGTATTATCTCCTGTAGTTAGAGGAAATGAAGGAAATCGCTATCTATTAATAGCTCTAGTTAAATCATATAAAGTATTATTTAGTAAACGTTTATAAAACTATCCAATAGATGCTTTATAAGAGTCTTGAATATCCTATCTAGTAGCTTTATTTAAAGAAACTCCTATATTAACTACATTTACTCCCGCTCTTATAGGATATATAAAATCAGAAGTTTTATCAGAATAATCAGCCGGTTTTATAGATACATAAGGATTTGAATCATCAAACAAATGAGCATAAAAATTATCTATGATACCATGATATAAGAGTTCTGCTGAACTCATATTTTTTAATTGCTTAGATTTGCCATATACATCTACAGCTTCCAAATCTAATCGTGGCTCCATAACTAAATTTGTTCCTCCAATTAAATTATTTACAAACAATAATTGTGAAGAGGCACTAGTTCTTGTTTCCTATCCTTTATATCTACTTTCAGAATTTACCTATTCTCTTAATAATTCTTGAATATTATTACCAATAGAATATTGTCTATAATTAGGTATTTTAGATCCCTAAGCATTAGAAGTTACAGCTGATACATTAGTTCCTTCAACAATTTTCTTTGATTGTCCAAAAGCAAATAACCAGTTATCAAGATAAGCATTAGCAACTCTAAATTCTGTACCAGTTTCTCCGGGTCTAGCAATAGAACCTCTAGTAGCTTTTAAATTTATATTACTATATGTATCAGGTAATAATGGGTTAGTGTTAGGATCAAAGAAATTAGCTATAGATAATTGAGAAGCTGCTGCCTATGGATAATTTTCTACGAAATCATTATAATATCCTACTATATGTTTTACTATTTCATTACGAACAGCTGTTACTAACATACCAGTAAATCCATTATAAGTACCATGACCAAAGAGTTTCTACATCTAAGCATACTATTTATGTAACTAATCCTAAGACATAGTTTTTAAGTCTAAAGAATCTTCTATAAAATCAAACATTTCAACGAATCTGCTATCTATACTTCCATTAATAATAGCTTTTTCATTAAAATCCCCATTTATATATTGATTAGTGACATTTTCCCGCTAATTGCCGCTAATTTTAAATATATATATATCTAAATTACTAGGATTAGTTGATAAAATACCCTAAAGATTAGTTTTTTTAGTATTAGGCCCTACAACTATTAACAGATTACCATGTTTAATCTAATAAGAATTAGGAACAGCTACTCCGGCAGGATTTATATAATCTAATTTACCAAAATTATTATGAATAACCATAGAATTATCCATAGTTGTAACGTTGTCATTCTAATTATTAATAACTTCTGTAGTATTTAGAGTTTCTCTATTATAGTTAAATCTATCTTTAATAGCCACTCTAGAACTAACTCTATTGCCTTCATTTACAATATAAACTTGCTAATAATTCATAGGGTCTAATGATATTAAAGAAGTTACAATACAATCTAATATTGTAGCTTTATGTGTAACTTTTCCTAGTTGAAGTTCATATAAACCTCCATTAGAGAATCCCCACTATTTTATAGAATGCAATATATCCTATTCTCTCTATTCAAAAGTTCCTATTATATCTTCAATATGAGGATTATTAAATATATCATATAATAATTTATTAGAGTTATCTCTAAATGTTTGAGCACGCTACTTTAACTCAGTTAAATACTAATTATTAGTACTTGCCAATTCTTGTCTTAAATGACTAAAAGCAGTAATAGCTGATATATCATCTATAAATTGAGACTCATCCTCGTTATTAGAATTAATATATGGAATAATCTTAAACAAAGATTTAGACATCTAAGAAATATTAGTAAGCCCATTTATTAATTCATTATCTGACCAACTTTTACGTAAAGAAGACTCTCCCTTTAAAGTATAAGGCATATTCTTTATGGTAAAACTATGATTAGAGTTGCCAACAACCTTTAAATTTTTACCTATAATTTCTTTAATATCGTCATCAAAATTTATAAGATTAAAGAAGGCTGCTATAGCATTTCTATACTTCTCATCAGAACTAAAGGAGCTTTTAAATTCTTTCTTATAAATTTTATGTTTAAAAGCTTCTATAATATCATCTGCTTTGTGATTATATTTCCAAGAATTTCCTACTTTAGTATACATATCTGCTTTTTCTCCTCCCAGATATAAACTAATAGTATTCATCCACTAATTTTTTAAATTAACTATATTACTATTAATAGCCCACTCATTAGAATTTAATTCATACTTATTAGGAGATATAAATATAGATTTAATAATATTTCTAGTTAAATCAAATTTTCTTAATCTATCATATCCTTTATTATTTACATAAGCAATATTTAAAAGTTCTTTATTAGTAACTACTAACTCTTCCTACTAAGCTTTAATAGTATCTAATATCTATTGTGTGGATGTATCTATATTCTATTCCTAAGATATAGATTCGTCCTATGATGTAGTTGATGGTTCAAATATTTTCAATAATTTATTTAAATCATCTCCTTTAATATTTTCAAATTTATTAGCAAGTAAATTTATCTATTGCTGCACTGCTTTTAAATGAATAATATCATCCTAAGTAAGTGCCTTACCCTCTTCGGGTAAGTACACTGACTTAGATATAACTTTCATTAACTTAGCATCATCATTTTTTAAATTTTTCCATTGTCTAGAGTCTAATCTAGTTAAAAACTCTAATAGGGATTGTACTGATTCAATATTATCAATACCTGTTATTTTTATAAGTTCTCTACAAGCCATTTATTATACTAAATTAATAGAACAATTTTCATAATCTATAATATTATCTATATACTATCCTTCTGACTATAAACCATCAGTAGCTGTATCATCTAATATCTCTTCAATTTTACTTTTAACATCTTCTACCGAAGATAAGTTCATAAAATCATCTCTAGATATATAATCTGTAGACATATCCTCTTCCTCATAAGCCGTCGTATCTAATAATTCATCGTATATTTTACTTAGTACTTTTTTATCTTTAACAGCTTCTTCTATAAGTTTTTTCTTTTTACTAGAATCATCAGAATTTAATTTATATTCTTCTACTATACCATCATTACTTATAATATAATATTTTCCTGTATCTATACTTTTAAATATATTTTTGATTTTTCCAGATTTAAAGTCAAAACCCTATGTAATCTCTTCAGAATCAAAATCAATATATTTTAAATTACCATCTTCTAAATATATTAAAGATGCTTGAGGATATTCTCCAAATAAAGTAGAATCTAACGTAGATAACTTTGAGTTGTGGGCGGTTATAGCCTCCTAAACAGTAGAATAACTTCCAGTAATTACTCCAATATTTTTAATACTATTAATTTTTTTAGTATCTCCTGAAATTACAGCTGCTGTAGGCTATTCTTTAGTAATTGTATCAGTGCGTTTTTCTAAAGATATATCAGCTAAAGGAATAGGAATAACATCTGACATATATAAGCTATTTATATTATTAGTTCCTGATGTATTTCTAACTTTTCTAAAATAAGCGGTTCCTCTATCTGCTAAACTCTTTTTATATAATAATTCTGACCCCTACTCATAGTCTACTCTAGGATATGCCCATATACCCCATCTAAATGGAGCGGTAGATTCTCTAAAAACTTTAGGATCTTGAACTTTAGTAGTACCATGAAATATTAAATCTATAATATTAGTAAATTCTGTAGTACTCCCTATATCTTGACCTGCTTTTATTAAATCCTACATTGGTAATACTTTTACTTGGGATTTACCCTCAGAGTCAGTATATTTATATTTATATTTATTAGAATCTTTATTCCAGAGTTTATTACCTTGAGGAGACATAGCCATTGATACAAATCTATAATTTTTAGTTAATATCATTGGAACTATTTTAAATATACTCCAAGGTTTATACTAATTATTTCTAGCTTCTGCTAGTTGCTATTGAGATTTAATTACATCTTGATTTAATTCTACCAATACTGTACGTTCGTTTCCATTAGCATTATAAGTAGGAAATGCAAACTAATAAGTTCTACTATTTTCCTAATAATCTCTTAAGGAATGCATAAATAATTTACGGATATCATTAGTTCTACCTTCTTTATCAAAAGTTATATAATTTAATTCATCAAATTCAGAAGTAGTACCATCATTATTAAAAGTTTTTAAATTAATAAAGTCTTTAAATGGAGCTAAAGCTCCTTCTACTACTTTAAGCATTTGCTACATATATTCAGGAGTAGCGTATATATAACTTTTTAATTTGTTAGGGTTAGATTCTTTTAACTCTCTCTACTCTCTTATAAAATTTTCTTTAAAAGTTTCTACTACTGGGGCATCATCATTCCAATTATAAACACCATTGGTATATTTAAAGAAAGCATCATTTCTATCTTTTTCATCCCATCCTATATAGTAACGAAGACTTTTATTCTCTAATCCTTCTGGATTTAGTCTTCTAAACTAATTATATATATGTAAATCATCATTTGGATTAACCTATAAAGCATTAAGTACTCTTTTTAAATTAGCTCTAGTGTTCCATAAATGTGCATACATTCTAAGTCCTAACTAGGTCTAATCCTATGGGTATTTATTAGCACTCTCAGTATCAGTAGCTTTTAAAGTGTACATATCCTACCATACCTAATTAGTTAAATCCTAGAAAGATAATCCTCTATGAGTAGGTACTATCATACGTACTTTCATTCTATCCAGATTATCAGAGCTAGTATTTAATTTATTACTACAATACATTTGAACTAATTCCTCAGTACTCATATTAGGTAAACTAGATACTAAATATACTACTTGACCTTCCATTTTAGGGTTTACTCCTTCCAGTTTATTAGCTCCTCCCATATATACGATAGGTTCAGAAACTGATAAATACCCTCTATCTTTTAATGCAGCTTTATTTATAGTGTCAGCATCTCTTAAAGTTCCTTCAGTAGTACCCTTAAAAGTTTCTCCATTAATAGTGCGTTCCCATTTCCAAGTCTACTATGGTCTAACTTTCTAAAATGGAATCTAAGAATTAGTATGTTTTAATAAAGTTATTAAATTTTTAGGAGCATTTATTTCTCTCTACCCTCCCTCATCATATATAGCTTTAAACTATTTTACATAATTATCATAGGCTGGTAATAATTCATTATGGTCTTCAGCATACTTAGAATAAGCTCCATTCTTATCAGGATTAGGTAAACTTCCTAATGTAATAGTATTATTTATCGTATTACCATCAGGGTCAATACTAGACCACCTAGCTTCAACAACAGCTACTATCTATTCTCCATTGTAATTAAAAGATATTTCATCATTATTTAAATCAGAAAATCCTATTAAAGAATCTGTATCTTTTTTTTCTCTTAAAGTTATGTAATATTTTAAATTTTCAAAAGTTTCTGGAGAATCAAAATATTGATCTAATTCTGGGTGATTTCGTAAAAAACTTACTCCATCCCATCTTTCATTATCTTTAGTATCAGTTCTTCTTACCTACATTAGAGCATATTTTAATGTGAGTAATTGTCTTACTAGACGGTCTTTTTCTTTACCATCTGATATAATTTGATTAGCTTTATTAAATCTTGCCACAACTCCTATATCAGATAATTCATTAGAAGTAATGTCTTGAAGCCACTCCTTTTTAGAACCTCTCTTTAAACCTAATAAACTAAAATTACCATAGCATCTATCAAAGCTATTTTCATTAGGGGCACTTACTATAGATTCTAAAGTAAAATTTGAAGCCTCTTTATTATCTTTATCCAAAGATTCTTTATCAGTAGGAGTAATATCCAAATCTTGAACCATATCATCTAAATCTGCCATATTATAATAAGTAACAGTTTCTACAGAAGAAGAACTACCAGTATTATTACCAGCACTTGTAGTACTAGTATTTGTAGGAGTTGTGTTAGTTGAAGGATTAAAAGTATAACTATTTAATTCTTCTAATAAACTATTTCTTCTATCATTAGCATACTAAGAAAAATCTGTGGTATCTCCAGTATAAAATTCCTCAGTACTAGTAAATCCTGAATTAGGAGATATAATAACTGCTCCCTTTATACCTCGACTTATTAAAGTATATAATTCTCTAGAGCTATTTAATAAATCTCCTACTGCTGTATCATCATATTCCCTAGTTTGAGCTTTAATATTTCCTTCGTATATTAAATAATCAAATTCCTATCCTTGTAATTCTTTAATGTTATTAAATTTTCTAGCTGTAGGGATTTTGCTAGTAATATCATTAGGTCCAATATAAGCTATTCCTTTAGGAGTATCTTGGGGAATCATATCCCATTGATCAAATGAATCAGTAATTATAGTTCCATGTAACTCTCCTGAAGAATAACTATATCTAGGAGAATAACTTTTAATAGCATTACGAGCCTAAACATATTTATCTTTAGGCATAACATCATTTATTAAAGTTCTTACCTACTAGGTTAATCCGTATAATAATTTTGTATCAGAGGATTGTTGTATATTACCATTACGTAATGATATAGCTAATCTGGGAGTTCTTAAACAAAAAACATTGTCAGTATCTATATTAGCAATCATTTTATCAGTAGTATATCCAGACTAAGTATCATCTCCTAAACCTAATATAAATATATCATTCTTTTTAGCCCATTTATTTATTAAAGCTAAATCCAAAGTACTGAAGTGAGTTACCTCATCTATAACTAAAATTCCAGAATCATGATTTTTAACATCAACATTATTAATTAAAGAATCTACACTATCAGTACTACTTAGATTATTAAACTTTCCATTTAATTTATCATATTTAGCATCATCTATAACTAAAGATAATAACTATTTGGCATTAACTCCATCAGTAACTCCTAAGGATTTATTTAATCCAGTTACTTGAGTATCGGTAGGTCCTGCTACTATTATATGTTTATTTTTAGCATAATCAGTTATATACTTAGCTACTACTGAAGTCTTACCTGAACCTCCAATACCACTAATAAATAATAATCTATCAAGTATAGGTACTTTAATATCTGATTTCTTTTTTATCCTACTTATTACAGAAGATACTAAAGAAGGATTGTTTATAGCTGCAATACCTATTCTTGCTAAATATAGCTAAGCATCTATTGGTACTATATTATTATATTTATCTACTTCTTCTTTTATAAAAGATAAATAATCATCAGACTTTACTCCTAGCGTAGCTAGTAAGTAAGATATTTTATCATAATTATTAAAAGTAGTATAAGAAACAGTCTAATCTAGATTTGTAGTTTCCTATTTATTTATATTATCTATGAACTAATCAAATATAGCATTTACCTCATACACCTAAGCTTTATATTTATAATAATTTTCATATAATAAAGCTTCTATATCTTTTAAGTCCATATCTGGTGAATAACCTTCTAATAGATTTACGCAATTATTTTGCATGCTTCGAAATTATTTCTATTTGAGTTAAAAAATTCTTTTTTAGTCTAAGTAAATTTTTCTTTAGCCTGATCAAACTATCCTATTATATTTCCTTGATTTATATTAGATATAAAAGGTAAAGAATAACTATTAGGGTCTATCATACTTAAATATTTTCCTATTTCTATCTAATATATATTAGCATAGTTTTCATCAATTTCAGCTAAAGGATTTGCTTTTATTTTATGTTCTTGATTAAATCTATTTATAGTTTTATTGTGACCATAAATATTAGTTAAATCCTAATCTGTAGAAGCTGCTCGTATATATGTAGAAGCAAGATTTAAAACAGTCTATACTTGTTGTAAAGATTGCATTTCTTGTCCAGTTAATTGGAAAGTATTAATATCATCATCGTCTTCAAAATGTTGATACATTTTCTAAATTACTGATTCTACATTTTCATTATACACTGGTAAATGTTTAGCTAATTCTACTATAGGATTTGGTAATGATTCTGTTAATCCTGTTAAAGTTTGATATAATAAATTACTATTTATATTTTTTTCAGCATTATCAAGTACTTCTCCAGCAAAAGCTTTGTAACTATCATTAACTGATTTTCTAGCATCATCAAAATTACCATTTTTATTAGTAATTAATGGCTATAATTTAATTAAAGATTGTATAGAATTATTAGAAACATCTTTATTTTCCTATAACCAATTTTCAATTAATTCATCAGTAATCTATTCTCCATTAGCTATATATTTATAAGGATTTATATATTGTAAATTATACTATTGATCGGTATTAGGGTCAACATATTCAGAATTTTCTATAGAATTTTCAATTCTATCTACAGTATCTTTTCCAAATACTTCTGTTAATATATATTTATAGGACTTACCTTGATAACGAGAGTCTGACCCTCTATAAATATTGTCTAAACCTATAGAAGCCAATCTTAATAAATTCTATATTTTCTCTATTTTAGTACCATCAAATTCAGGTAAGGCATCCTCATTTATAACCTTCTAATTCAATAAATCAGTTACTACTATATTACTAAAACTATCTGTATTAGTATTAAATAAAGAAGTAAATGGTATCATTGTGTTTAAATCTTCATCATATTCATAATCAGGATGGATAAACTGCCCATATAATTTACCAAAATACTAATCAATTTTTCCAGGCTTTTCTTTAGTACCAATAATTGCAGTCCTAAGAGATTCCATATCATTACCTTTATAATCTTTTAAAGAATCCCCCGATAATTCTTTTATTAAGTTGTCTTGCTATACTGAAAAATTAGTTAATACTACATTCTTTCTAATATCTTTAATTCTAGCAGCTAACATAGTTTTAATCTATCTAGAAGTAATTGGATATAATATATGAGTATTTACAAAATTGACTAAATCCTATAATTTCTACTCAACTTTTGTATTTATTTCTTGTGTTCTTTGTTCTTGACGTATTTTATAATCCTAAGCCGATTCTCCTTCTTGCTATTTTGATTTAGCATATTCTTCATCAGATTCATACCACTACTTATTTTCTGGATGATTAGCATTTTGATACCAATCTATTCCGTCTTTAAATAATTCCTAGACTTCTCTCTAATAACTATCATAATTCTAAGACTACTACGCCATCTACTATAAATAAGGATCGATTTTCTACTACCAATCTTTAAATAATTTAAAAGATTCCTATAAATCAAGAGGCTATGCATTAGCCTAATAAGTCTAATAATCAGCTTTATATTGTTCTATTTCTGGCTAAGTTAATTTGTCTACAGTTAATCCGTGTTGAGTATTATATAACCAAGAATTAAAATCATAAGTTCCAAAAGTAGAAGATATAATAGGATCTATACCAAACATTAACATTTCAGTATAATATGATGAATTTTCAGGAGATTCAAAATTTAATAACTCCTATTTTTTATTATTTAAGTAATCCTACCAAGCTGCTATATTCTAATTACGTTTAGCTTCTTCTCCACTATTATGACGTTCTGTAGAGTCTGGTAAACGTGCTTCTCCTAACTTATCAACTAGTTCTTTAGAGCTACTAGCAGTGGCTAATTCAGGTATTAATTCTTTTGGAATTTCTCCATTTTTAGCTGATGCTGCTACTTCCAAACCTTTTTGAGCTATAATTACTTGTTGTGCTAATTTCTACCAAGCCTATTGATAACGTGTAATATAAGATTCTTCTTGTAAATATCCTTGTAGATTTCTAAAAATTTTATCCTACATTATCATTTGGTTAAATAAGTCTTCATCAGATTTATTTAAATTATTATCGTCCATAATAGTTTGGTAGGAACGAATCTAATTAGTAAGTCTTTTAGCGATATAATCATTTATTGATAAATCTCCATCAACAGTAATATTAACCTACTAGCCATCACTGTCTGTAGTAGCATTAGTTGCTGATATAGTAGTACTGCCAAACTGTCCTTTCTTACGCATTTGTTCTATAGTATTAACCATATCTTCAGCCTTACCTTCTCTAGTTAAATATAACATATTACCAGAGTCTTTATTTATATGAAAATTTTTACCCTATAAAACGCCAACTCCATAGAACATGCCTCCACCAAGAGTACCTCCAATAAAGTTCATTCCATATCTAGAGAGTAATTGGGCTATATTATATCCGCCTTTTCCTTCTCCGTTAAGATTTTGATCATAATTAAAAGCACCAACATTAGCCTGTGTAGTTATTCCAAAGTTATGGAGCATTTCATAGGTAGCTTTAGACATATCGGTTACAAATTCTTCAGAAACTTCTTCAAGACCTTCACCTATAGCTTTACCTACTGCACCAGTAGTATGATATTTAATATCGTCAGCATAATCCTATAAAGCTTTAACCATTTTGTTTCTTCCAGATAATATAAGTTTTTTAAACTTATTAGTATTTTCTGGAATATTTTTAGTAGAAACTCCTAAAGCTTTAGCCCAATTTTCTTTTTCACCAAGTAGGGCAGTTCTTATTTGACGCATATCATTTTTAGCTAATTCATCAAAGAACATTTCTCCAATACCTAGTCTGTCTACAGTATACATACCTAAAGTAGATCCTAAAGCTACTGCAGCGGCTTCTCTAGGAGTAGCTCCTGAATCTAACATACTTTGATATACATCAGTATTAGAAACTAATGCCATATAAGCTAATGAAGCATTAGCACCTAATCTGTTTAATTTTTCTATTCTAGGTTTATATACGTCAAAAGTTTTTCGTAAAGCTGCAGAACCTATAGATGTCTATTTCCAAGCGTCTCCAACTGCTTTTCCTTCTTGTTCTAATATTTTAGCTATCTAGCCTTCTTCCATTCCATATAATGATAATGCTTTATATTTATCTTCAGCAGTATTAGCATTATTTAATATGTTCTATAATTTAGATTCATATAAAGCTTTAGCTTCTTCTTCAGCTACTTTACTTAAATCCTACTTTCCAGTTATTAATTTTTTAGTCCAATTAGCTACAGCTTTTTGCTAACCCCATTGTGTAGCTACATCTCCCATCATATTAAATACTCCTTCCCAAGTCCATATAGCACTCTACCCGGCATCAGAAACACTTCCTGACATAGCAGTAGCTCTACCTTGTAAAGAGTTAAGAAACTAACTATTAGCTGGTTTATCTGAAAATAAAGATTTTATCATACCATATAACATAGGAGTAGTTTTAGCTAGTTCCCTTACTACTAAACCTGCACTATAAGCTTCTCCAACATATGGAATAGCTAAAGGTAATACAGAAGCTACATTTTTTAAAATAGTTCCTTTTACACTTTTATCCATATCATCAGAGTCAATAAAATCATATTTATTTAAAGAAGATGCTTCTGATGTCACTATATCTCCCATTGATAAAACCTATTTAGTAGCAGGATTTCTACCATTTAAAGTTTCATAATAAGGTTTACCATTAGAATTTAATTTTACTTCTCCTTTAGAGTGCTTTAATTTTTTTCCTGAAATTGGGTCAATACTTTCTCCATCAGAATCGTATGTAGCTAATACTAATGGATCACTAAATATTTGTTTAATATATTTAATAGGGTTAGAAAATAGAGATATATTATCAGGAGTTTCATTTAAAAATTTTCCAGTAGATGAATCAAATATATTCTAACCCTAAGCAATTTCTCTAGTACTTTTACTTTGTTTACTTATTTCCTAAAAACCACTAATACCAACACCCTAGTTAGTCGGGTTAGATGTAAGTTTAATAAACGATCCTAAAGGATTCTATTTATCAGTTTTCATTCCCTAGGTAGTACCAGTAAATGGGTTATATATCTAATCTCCAGGAGCCTATCTTACATCAAACATATCGTAGACAGTATGTACAGATTTATCTTTCTATAATTCTCCCCACTTAGTAGCTTGTTGTTGGTAATAATCGTGAAATTTATCTTTATTAAAATTACCATTGTTATCAGCAAATGCTGGATTATTTATGATAAAATTAGATTTAAGATAACTTTCTTCTTTTAACATCTAAGTATTATCAGTATCTATCCCTTTCATTTTGAACATTTCTGTACTATAATCGGGATTATTTATATTGGCAACTATCCAATCGTTATTTAACATAATTAATTATTTAAAACATTAGAGCTAGTATTATTAATAGGAACATTTTGTGCTCTATATAACTCTTCCATAGCACTAAGCATATTAGGAGTTACTTTACCAGTTAATATCATAGTAGATACAGGATTATTATCTAATGGAATATAGACTGGGGCTTTATAAATATTACTATTAAACCACCCAAAAGGAGCAGCAGATGAACCACTAACTTCCTAAGAAGCTCCTCCTTTACCATCAGGATATAATATTTTTGACATATTTTCAAAATCTGAATCCATATTATTTACAGTAGTAGCTAATGTAGGATTTCCAACAGCATCAGAAGATGCTTGTCCATTAACTACTAAGAAAGCCCCAAATCTATCTTTATTAGGGAATCCTTTAGAATCAACTAAGTCACTTAATCCATATTTTTTAAGAATCTATGCTTCCCGAATAAGGAAAGTTTTTGGGTTATTCTAAGGAATATTTCTGATTTCTTTCATAGCCTATTCATATTTAGGAATTAATTCAAAATCAGGAACTTTATTACCATAATTATCTAATTTAGCTGGTAAATTTACTCGCATACCTCCCTAATTTAAGTAAACTATATCTTTAAGTTTTTCTGGATCTTCAATTCTCTTATCTCCAAAATAGATAGCTCTAGTATCACTTATTCCCTAAAGTCCTGACCTACTAAGCATGTCTGATAAACTAGTGCTCTATATAGTTTTTTTATCCTAAAAATCTTTAATATCTCCATATTTCTAACCATATAAAGTCATCATAGTACTAGAAGAATCTGGCATAAATTGGTATGTGCTATCCTATCCTCCAATACCATTCTATATCATAAATGCAGGATTAGCTGCTGCTTTTTCTTCCCAATCTCCTTCTTGAGATTCAGAACTACTACCACTTTTTCCAGTTTTAGCATCTTTTTTAGTGCCATCAGGGTTTAACTAATCCTAATATTCCATTTTGGTATCGAACGAAGTATTACCAGTAGCTAATAATTTTAATAAATAATCTACTCCTTTTTTATTTTTACCTGCTCTAGCTGTTAATAAGGTCTATTCTTTAGTGGATAAAGACGCCCAAGCATACTGTAATAAATTAGCTACCTAATCAGCATTTTCTTTAGTAGTATATTTATATACTCCTGGCATAGTTAATGTAGTTGGATCTAATCCTCTCTATAATAACCCTTTAAGTACTGTTAATCCAGATTTAGTATTAAAACCATCGGTACTAATATACGAAGAAACGCTACTAGATTGAGCATTACTTAATATTTTCTATAATTTATTAGTAATAGCTTCTACACTAGTACTACCATTTACTATATTAAGAATAGAATTATCTCCAGGCAATTTCTAAGCTCTTAATTCCATTATATCTGCATTAGTAAGAGTTTTATAAACATAAGGATTTTGTTTCCATTTTTCAACAGAAATAGTATCTATTCCTCCATCACTAGTTTGTATTACAACTCCTCCCTAATCAGTAATAGCCATTTCATTTTCTGAATGATTGGTAAACATAGTATCTCTAGATTTATCCCAAACTTCTTTATTAAATTTAGCTATCTTAGCCTATAAAGATATTCTAGTTAACATCTAAGCAAAGTTTGAGTAATTAGTATCTCCTGTATTTGTTGGGTCAGCCCAAAAGTTCTGAGCTTGTGTATATAGTTTTAAGATGTCGCTAGGAAGACCATTTATATCTTTTAATAATCCTAGAAAATCTTTATCTGTTATCTTCCCTTTATCCTCATCATTAGATGATTTTTTATTAGCAGCAGCCATAGCTTTTATCAACTTAGCAGTATCTGATTCAGCTTCTACTCCAGTTGTAGCCATAGCTAAAGGCTAATAAAAAAATGCAGAGGAGGATGTTCCCCCTTCTGCAAATTTTTGTATTTTTAAATTCATTTCTTATTACTCTTTTTAAATAAAGTATTAATGAGTTTACTTAAATCCCCGCTCTATTTAGTAGCAGTATTAATACTGTGTCTTACAGTATTATAAAATTCTTTGGTATTAAACTTTGATATATCTTCAAATTTACCTCCTTTTTTGTATTTAAATCCAGGATTACTAATACCATATACCTAATACATATTGTTATAGTATCTTGCTCCAGCCTCCTTCTATGCCTCAATTAAATTTTTATATTCAGGAGTGTCATATGCATTAAAGTTTAAGTCATTTTGATGGGCACGTAATAACTACTGATATTTTTGTTGGGCTAATAAAACCTTAGCATCATTCTGATAATCCCACTAAGCTTTAGCTAAACCATATTGCTACTAAGCATTCTTTCTTTCAACATATGGGTCAATAACATTAAATTTCTCTAAGGCATTAATCCAATTTTGTCTATTAGTAGCAAGTCCTCTAATTCTATCTCTAGGGTCTTGATACTCATTAAGCATTCTAGTTTTATATGCCTACTGAGCATTAGCATTAGCAGTATCAACAGCATTTTCCATATTGTAAAGTCCTGCTTTATAAGACTGCTGTTTCTATCCTTCTAACCAAGTATTTCTTTCAGCGTTACCTTGTAAATATAACTTATTAGCATTATTCATACTTTCTTGCTAAGCAGCAGTCTACAACTAACCACTAGAAGTAAGTGGTCTAGAAGCCTAATTCATTGTCTCAGCAGCTTTACTATGATAAGCATTCTGCTAAGATAAATTATCCATTACTTGATAACTAGTATGTTTAGGAGAAATAACATAATTTGGAGCTTTTATTTTGAATATGTCATTAGTAGCTTTATTAGCCAATAAATATTTACCAGTCTCAACTGCATTATAAAGATTACCTGGGTTACTTGTTAATTTAGATAAGTATTCTTTACCTTTATCAAATATAGATTTCTTACCAATGTCAGGATTAGTTACTGAACCATCTTTTTTAGGAGTTTCTTGTGGGGCAGCTTCAAAATCTTGATAACCATTCAAAGTTTTATCCTTTGTAGGAATCCATTGACCTTTACCAGAAGAATCACCTGGTGCTATATAATAATAAGCTCCAGTATTACCTTGTTCTTTCCAATATTTTCCCCAATCTCCAAAACCTCCAGCTTTTATACCCGAATCAGTTAAAGATGCTACACGAGAATAAGTCTACAGACCTAAAGCATTATCTATATAAGCTTTACTTGGATTAGCATTATAACTATCACCAGTAGCTAAAGCTTTATCAGGTCTAGTAAAGTTAATTAAACCATAAGCAACTCCTTTTTTATCAGTATAATCTTTAGTATTATTTCCAAATAAAATATAATTTAAAGTATTACCTGCATTCTAATATCCAGTATTAAAAGTATTAATACCTTTATTAGCAACATATGTAGAATCATTATTATAATTATTTACACCATAAGTATTACGATCATTAACATTTTTCATCACATAATCGGCATACTATTTAGTGGCGTCATCTCCTACATAATGAGTTCTCATCCAAGATAAAACATCCTAATTACCAAAAAATCTATTTAGATAAGTATTATATCCATAATCCTAATTTTTACCTGCCCATATATTATTTAATTTTATACCTCCTTGGGCTTTAATAATACCACCTTGTTTAAAAGCGTGAACAGATTTTAAGAATTCATAATCATATAATACTCCCCCATCCTAACGTCTTTTAATGTTATTATCTCTACTAGTTTTCTTCTTTTTATTAGATTGTTTATGTGGAAGATTAGTATTTTTGTTATGTCCTTTAGTATTATTACTGTTAGTACTACCAAAAGCTTCCATAACCTCTGAAGCCTTCTACTACCTACTCTATTTCTACTACTATTTATATTCAGAAGATTTAGTAGATTTAACATCTGCTCTAGAAGGTTTAGCTCTCAATCCAGCAGCTCTAGCCTAATTATCCAAATTAGTTAATACTGGAGAGAACATTTGCTAATACATTCCCTATCTACTTTCAGTAGGAGATAATATAATAGCATTCTACTTTCTCTATCTTTCTAAGAACTCCTACTACACAGCATTCTACATTTTTTGTCTTCTTTCCAAAGATTTTCTAGTAGTGTGTTGTATAGCACTTCCAGTACCTTGTCTTTCTGCAAAAGGAGGAAATAGACGTTCATACATAGCCTACTTTTTAGATCTGGCTGCTCCTTTTAATTTAGGTTTAAATTCAATAGGTTCCCAATTTAAAGCAAATTCTCTATTTGCCTAAGTTCTTACAGATTCAGGAGTTACTATAACTCTAGCGGATGGAATAGGTAAATCTTTTGCTCTAGCATTGCCTTCGGCAAGATTAATTTTAAATTGAGTATTAGCTTTAGCCTACTTAATTTCTTGCTATGCATCTGCAAGGTCTTTTGCTAATGCCTTACGTTCAGATAAGTCTTTCTATAAAGCATTCCTACGCTCAGCATAAATCTAATCTTGAGGCTTCTATTGTTTATACAAATCTCGCATAAATCTTTTAGCCTACTATTCAGCTTCCAAATCTTTAATCTCCTAATCAGTCATAGGTCTTTTTCTATAATGCTCATAAGCTTTTCTAGTAGCATTATCAATAGGAAGAGGTTTATCTGACATAAATCTCTTTCTTAATAACTCAATATCCTTTTTCTACTATTCAGGAGTTATAGTATGTGTCTATAAAGGTTTTTCAGGATTATTAGTAATTGTTGGCTAATTCTAAACAGGTTTTGGCTATTCAGTGTTAGTAGTAGGTTTAGAAGTTTTACTATTCTAATTCTTTAAAGTTTTAGCAGGTCTATATATATATTTAGTCTCTGGGTCTGAAGTATTACCCAAACGACTTACTATTCCCCACTTACCGTAGAATCCTTCAAGCTTGAAGGAATTATTAGATGATGGAGCATAATTATGGAATATCCCATTATCGAACTAAATACCTTTTACTTTAGTAGCAGCTTCCAAGGCTTCATTTCTATCTCTCATAGTAGGATTTTTAGTTTTATCCATCATAGCTTCATACTATTTAGTAGGAATAGTCTATTTACCTCTATTAGTATGTACTGTTACATCCTTCCCATAATTAGGATTAGTAATTCTTATTTTATCATGATTAGGAGCTACTTTAATCATTCCAGTAGCTATAGAGACCGCAGTAGATAAATCTCGCAACTCATCTGCTGTAATAGTAGTTGGATCCTTTACTAATTTTTTAACAGCACTAGCAGCATTTGGAGCAGCCTGTATTATTCCTGGAGCAGTTATAGTACCAAGAATTAATTTATATAATCTAGCATTATTTTGTAAAGCTCTTCCTACTCTGCCTAATTTAGCTAACTTACCATAAGAACCCAAAATAGGAACAGCGCCAGCTGCGTCAAATAATAAGTTAGTTCCTAAATTAGTAAATGCTTCTGCCTTACTAACAGAGGGGTCCTTAAAATCAGCAATAGCATGAAGACCAGTTCCTACAACTCCTGCTCCCGCACCTATTAAATTTCCAGCAGGACCAAAGAATGAGGACACAGTAGAACCTATGTCAGTAAAAATACCCGCAATCTGAAATTTGTCAGTAGTAGTTAGCTAACCTAAATTTCCCAATTCTCGCTATCCAGCTTTTATTCTATTAGGGTCTCTCTAATCTCGTAATGGAGTTCTTTCTATGCTATTAGCCTATTGTAAATTTTTCTAAGATTTAATAGCATCTTGACGAGCTTTTAAATCTTTTGAGTATTGTTCTCTTAATTTTGTCTAACCACTGGAAATACCTCCACCCCATTGATGCTTACTTATATGTTTTTTATATTCATTATTTCGTAAATCACCCCAAGATTTACTTCTGTAAAACTCTAAGTTATTACCTCTTTTACGCATATACATATAGGTACCATCAGAGTTTCTTTTAGAGTTCTTTAATCTCCATACAGTACCTTTAGGAGCGTCCACATAACCTGATACATCATCACCTATATCATTTAACTTTCCTGTATCTAATAACTACTAATAATTATAATTGAGCCAATCTAATTTAGATTTTATAGTAACAGTACCATTAGTAGTACGTCTAATGTCAGCATTTTTTAGAGCGTATACTTTATGAATATCAGAAGTTAAATCTCCATGTATGAAATTATCCCATTCTTTATCACCAAAACTATTTGCATAAGTAGCTTTATCCCATTCTTTTCCATTCGAAATAGCTGGTCCTTCTAATCTTTTTCCTTTAGAATCTACCATAGAAGTCTATACTAATCTAGAAGGAACATATGAAGTAGCCTAAGCCTTTGGCGAATAATAACCATTAGCTTTTAACCAGTTCGTGAAAGCTTCATCTTCTCTTCTTTTATTAGCCGCGTCTATTTCTGCCTAATTTTTAGTTAAAGCTTCTTCATTATTTAAATTAATAATCTATTGTCTCTGAGCTAAATACTCCTACTACTATTCAGGAGTCATAGTATTATATCGAGCTAATTCTTCCTCCGAAAATCCTCTAGTAGGATCATTCTCTGTTGTCTATGCCTAAGCACTACCAGTATCAGCATCAGCAACCATAGTACTTAAATCTTTAGTAGCTAAAGCATTACTAATATAATCAGAAGTAATACCTAATGGAGCATAAGTAGCCACATTAGAAGAAGCTATAGCAGCATCGAGATTTTTATAAAGAGCATCTTTATCAACTCCATCCCAATTATACTAAGCACCATTAGTAGTTAACTCATTTTTATATTTAGTTAATCCTTCTTTTATTTTAGCACTTCTGTTAGCGATGCCATATACTCCATTTGTCAAAGTATCATTTTTCTAAAATAATTCCCAATCAGGATTATTACTACCAAACCACTATTGATTTAAATATGAAGTAACACTAGGTATACTCTTTAAGGACTTATCATCAGGTTTAGAAGCAGTCTACATACCTTTAGCTATCTAATTCATAAAGGCAGCAGTTGCACCATTAGCATCAAACTTACTTCCTATCCAATTATATTTTTCTTGTTTGTTAGTTCTGGCACCAGTATCATCAACTATCTAGTGCATATCATTTATCTCATTTATTTCACCATTCTACACTCCTTGAGCATAGTTATGTAAAGAATTCCAAGCTAACTGACGGCGTTTATTACCCCATCCCTACTAGTCAGCAAATTCTTTAAATTTATCTGGGTCAGTAATTGCTCTAACAAAATCTGCACGAGTTACATCACCTATTCCCGAAATTTTTATATTCTTTTCTGCCATAAATTAAAAAAGGGGAACACCAAAAGATGCTCCCCTATTAATTTTTTACATTAAATTATTTCTTAATTCTGCGTACAAGTCTTCCTCCCTTACGGTATACTGGCTGACCTGCTTCTTCTGGAGCACCACCTTGACCTTGTTGAGCCATCTGTACCAAAGCCTGACACACTTGCATAGCCATATTACAATCTTGATTCTACAAAGCCTAAGCTGCTGCTTGCAACAACATAGTCATTGGATCTTGTTCTGCACCAGCACCCTATTCCTCTGGAGCACCTTGTTCTGCACCCTGAGGTGCACCTTGTGGAGGCATTGCTCCACCTTCCTAAAACTTTTTAATAAACTTATATTCCATAATTAATTATTGATTAAACTTCATTTTTATAATTATATACACAGTTTTATTCGTACAAAATAATAATAACTAAAACTATTATTATATAATTATAACGTTAAATTATTCATCAGTGTTATCTTTATCTTTTTGGCTATCCACATATTCAGGTTCTCTAGAATCTTGACGTTTTAAAACTTTAAAGATGTATCGACCAAGTGCTCGATAGGCTCCATCAGTCTTAGATGCTTCTGCTTTTTTAGCCTTCTTTATAAGAATCTTAGTTTCTCTTCTACTTACAATACGTTCTCCTCCTTTTAAATTCATTTGAGTGGATCCGTCAGGGAAAAGAACATGCATAGAATATTCACTATCATCAGAATCTTCTATTACTAGCTAATCTCCTTCTTCAATACCTGAATTACTATTTACTTCAAGAACATACTGGACGTCATTTTCAGTAATAGGCTCTTCGGACATTGGCTGCCCCTATTTAACTGATACTACTTCCATATCATCGTCTATAAAAATTATATCTAATGAAATAAGAGTATCCTTCATCCAATAAGATAAGTCTTGAGGTTCATCATATATAAATAACATTCCCTAATCTTCAGGTAAAGATTCTCGACCCATTAAACCTTTTTCCTATTTTTCAGGAGTATCAGCAATTTCTACTTTATATTTTTTATCTCCTATAGTAATATCTACTAAGTTAGATTCTTTATCATTTATTTCTGCCATTATTCTACCTCCTTTATTAGTCCAGTGTTATCTATAGTGTTATGAAGAATTTCTTCAGCTAATAATTTACCTGCTTCTAATGCAGCTTTTGCAGAACCATCTTTCATTAGTTCTTCTAGTTTATTAGTCACTGATAAATTAAAAATTATCTCGTTTCTTTCTATCTCTGCAGTCTATTCTAGTTTATCACCATCTTTAGCAACAACTGGAATACCCTTTTTAGTAAAATCTTCATTATCCATATGATTTAATCTAGCATGTAAAGCTCCTTCAGGAATAACATTCATATCTCTAGAATTAACTTTTCCTCCCTCTTTAAAAGCTCTTACCTCATCAGTAATATTTAAAGAAGCTTCTGGAAATTCTTTAGATAATGCTTCAGCAATCTATTCCTGTGTGAAATTAAATAAAGAAAATTCAGAAGGAGTAAATGTTTTACCATCTTCAGACCAACTTCCTCCCTAATGAAAATCATCATTATATTTAGATTTGGTAGAGAATAATGGGTCGTCATAATACCTTTCTAATTCTTTATCTATAATAGGCTCTTCTACTTTAGGTTCTTCTTTTACTAATTTAGAACCTTGTTTTGCTGATTTTATTCTTTTAGTGTATTCTTTTATAGATTTATAAGAATTAAATAATTTAGCTCCTTCTTTAGCAACCAACATTCTGCCTGAGTTAGATAAATCATAACCTCCACTTATATCAGTCTAATACTAATTATTATTAATAGAATTCATTTGATTACTTCTAATATCATTTAAATCATTTCTTTGAGCCCAATCCCACATAGTATTTTTCCAATTATTAGTTTTTGCAATAAGTCTATTAGCTTTCCTTCTGGCACCTGAGTTCCATCCACTGTAAGAGCCTTCTCTAGATTCGGCATCTGCAATATCTTCCATTGCTCCACCATAACCTCCTGCTACAGAACTTTGAGCTTGTCTAGATTGCCAATCTTTACCAGTAGCAGCTATAGTTTTCTTTCCTGTAAGACCTCCGATAAGATTAAAGGCAGCTAAACCTGCACCTAATCCCCATCCTACTCCAGGAATCATAGAAGCTATACCTCCTACTGTATTTACTGCGTTTTCCCAACCTGCTTTTCTCTAATTACCAAAAGCAACCTAAATACCAGTATTAGCTAATCCCGCAATACCAGAAGCACTTCCCATAGAAGATAAAGCTCCTTTAGCTCCAGCTTTTAACCCTGAGCCTATAGCTGCCGTAGTTAAAGATTTACCAGCAGCTTTTGCAGCACCTGCAATTGCTCCTACAGCAACATTTTTTAAAGCAGAATTAGCTGCACCACCAATCATTCTAGTAGCAACTCCATTAGAATTAGTAAGTCCACTAGTTAGTTCATTAATAGGACTTTCTAAGCCAATAGAATTTCCTAATCTATTAATAGCATAAGAAGTTGCATAATTCTATATATTAGCTCCTAATTGCTATCCAAATGATGGAGTTGTATAAGCTTCCATCTATTGAAGATTCATATTTTTCATATCAGGTCTAGTAAATCCAGACTCTGATGTTATTGTCTAAGGGACATTACTATAACCAGTAATATTAGAAGAAAAATTAGAAAACTAATTACTAGCCATTGAACCTATATTAGGAGTACTAAACTATAAATTCTGCTAAGCTGTAATAGATGCAAGATTAGGACTAAAAGAAGAAGTAGGATTAGGGAGAGACTATCCAGTGCCTCCCCCTAATTCAAATTTTTTAATTTTTTTATACATAACTTAGTCTATATGTTGTTAATATTCCAGTAATGATAGCTAAGTCATTTCCTGTATATCTTATCTTTATTTTTATATATTTATCTTTCATAGGAATCTACTAACGATAAGTCCATCCTGTAGTATCTACATTTCCTAAGTTATAAGTATTAGGCAAATCTTCATCACTAATTTCAGTTTTATCTAAATCATTAGGAATCCAATTTAATACAATAGGTGGTTTACCATCTTTCCAAGTAGTCTCGTTCTTTTGGGCAATATTAATAGAAGGTATCTAAATATACCACTCATCCTCCTAATAATAAGAATTACCTTTTATTATTCCATGTTTAGGAATAGGTAAGTTTTTAACATGAGTAGAAATATTATACTAATTTAAATCCTCATATCTAACTATTTCAGAACCTGAAAGTCTAGAGTAATCCCTATCTGAAGGAGAACGCATAGAATGATAATAATCTTCTATCTCATTAACAGAATCTAATCTATTATAATATAATGGGAATATAGTGGATTTAGGATACTACTAAGGAGATACTCCTCTTTTAGAATCATTATATAAATGATCATAAGTAATATCTGAACCTAGTTTTTGGTAAGTATTTTTAGTTAATTCCTATCTATACCACATATTAGGTTTATCTTTACTAAACTCATAGCTATCTCCATTAATTTCAAAATGAAAAGATTCAGGCTCAGCTTTATTAGATATAATTTGTAAGTTATCCCAAATTTTCTATTTTATAGAATTATCTTTTACAACAAATTCAAATTCGAATGGATGTTGTTTATTATACCAATAACAAGGTTTAATATGTTCTTGAGTATCTATTATGCCAGCCTATCCATGTTTCCAAAAATTAGTTAAAAATGCTGGAAGTTTCTTAGTAACTTCTGTCTCCTATTTATTATAAAAAAATTCTGAGAATGTAAAATACAAAGTAAAATCATAATAACCACTATTAATTAAAGTAGCTTTATTAAAAGTACTTGCAGAACCTGATTCTTCAGTACCTAAAGTAGCTCTTATATTAATAGCTAATAATTTATCATTTAAGATTTTATATATTTTATAATAGCTACTTAATCCAGCCTAAGAAATATCCTAAGGAACTAAATACTCTCGTTTATCTGTCGCTACGTTATTTTTCTCTTCCTCTGACTATCGTTTATCCCATTCCTCTATTATACTAGCTATTTTAACTTCTATATAAGCTTTTCCATCTTCAATATTACCATTAGAATCAATATTTACATTTGGTAATATCATAGATGATTTACTTACTGTAGAGCCTCCTTCTTGAGTAAAATACTAAAACTGCACATACTTTTCAGAATGATTTAAACCAGGTAAAATTTCTAGAGTAACTTTTGTCTATCCTATATTTTCTGGTATGTATCTATCATATATACCTTTTATAGGCATTATTACATTCATATTTTTTCCTAAAGAATTAACTGGTAAGATGTTAGCACTAACAATTAAACCGCTCTTGCTATTACTCATCATATCATTCAATCCTAATTTTGCTATATATTTAGATACACTTCTATCAAAGGTAAAGAAAATATTATCTATATTGGCAGAATAAGACGGTAGCCATGAATAAAATGTTACAAATGATTTTGTAATTTCATTATAACATAAATTCCAAGCTTTATCTTCAAATCCATATTTCTAATCATAGAAGGTAAACATTACATCATTCTTATTAGCATTATAATGAGTTTTTACATTTCTAATTCCTACAATAGGAGTTGTCTCTCGTTCAGATAATGACAAATTATCTACTAAAAATTTATTTACTTTAAAATCAGAAATTGTTTCTAAATTCTTTCCGTCAGTCCTCCAAATTTTCTTAGCTACAGTATCTACCCCATATACTGCATATGGAGTCTTCACGACGCTCTCAGCCCACTAAGAACCTATCATATCTGAAAGTACTATCTATGGATTTTCAGGAAGAACATTTTTAGTATTAATAAAAATTGCCCCACCATCTCCTTCACCAGTTTGTATTCGCTCATTTACTGGTAAAAGTACTACACCATGTTCAAATACACATATGAGACTAGACCCCATAGGTACTAATTTTATAATAGAACCATATTCTTTAGTATAGTCTACATAGTTAGTAGATTTAAATACTCTATAACCATTTCTATAAGCGTCATTTATAGATATATCAGAATATATAATACGATTCTAATAAATATTTTTTATATATGGTACTTCAGGAACATTAAAATAATATTTCTCATTTAAAGTGCTTCTTAAACCATCATTATATAAATAAGATTCTGGTATTTTATTATTGCCTGAAATTAAATCCTACTAATATGGATACCAAGCTCTAGGTCTACCAAATATACCTTTTTCATTAATATTACTTTCATCAATAGAACGTATTGATAAGTTAGTAGAACTTCTTAACTTAAAGGTAATCCAACTACCTAGCTATACAGCATTTACATCTCCTCTATTTATTCTCTATAATTTTTCGGAATTATTAGCATCGTAATTATTTTTCCAAGTATATTCATCTAATATCTCATCATTATAAGGATTAGAAGAATCTGCAAAATTACGATTTAATCTATGAGTAAATGTGCATAAATAGCAGTCTCCTCTAGCTAAAGTAGTATACTAATAAGGATTATCTGTAACATCATTTAAGTGTTTCCAATCATGTATAGCAGTATTTATATCAATTCTATCTCCTATTGAATAGTAAGCAGTATTGTCATCATAACGTATAGCAAAATAATTAGTCATCTAAGATTCTGAATATCCTGGAATATAAATATTTATTATGGAATTATATAAAATATTTCCATTAGATTTTATGCCTAAATAAGGAGAATAGATACCTCGTACTAAGTTTGTAGCATTACTATCATACCTTTTATTGGATTCAATATATCTAAACTAATATGCTTCTTCAGCATTTCCTAATTTACTTCTAAAAATAGTTTCATCTATAGCTACTGAAGGCACATCATCAGTTACAGATATAATTTTAGCAGAAATTTTTAAAGACTTTTGGTTATTAGAGGCAATTTTAGGATAATATAATCTATGATTAGTAGTTTTCCACTATAAATCTTCATAAGAATGATTATCCCCCTTTATTATATAATTAGTTCCAGTAAATAATGAATTAAACCGAGACTAGTTTAGCATAAATTCAGGACATATAGCAGTTAATATATTAGAAGATTTATTATAGTTACTAATTAAGCATAAATGTTTATCGTACTCATTAGATAATTTTCTGGAATAATTACTATCTATAGTTCTTTTTAAAAATTCTATTAAATTTGAAGATTTAGGGAGTTTTGGTATTTGCTAATTTAAGAAAGATTCTATATAAACATTTTCAGCTTTAATAGCAGGACATTGAGCTTCCTAATCGTAAGGCATAGTAAAAGCCTAAGCTAATAATGTTGGATTTCTTTTCTATCTTACAAAAAATAATCCTTTAATATCATAAGTATCTTTTAAATATTTAAGTACTACTGTAGGCACCAAAACTTTTATAAAGTATAAATATTCATCAGTATTATTTTCATTTGTAGATTTGAATTTTACAACTCCTTTAGCATTCTCTAAGTCTTTTCCTCCATGTATACAATTTGTATCTTCATCAACCGTTATATACTATCTCTGACCAGTATCATCATATAAATTTTCAGGATTTATTTCTGAATTGCTTACAGTAGTGTAGCTGTTAATATCATAAATATTGTTACCTCCTCTAACATTAAATACTTCTGATAAAGAGTTATCTGACATTATATATACTACTCCAAGTCTATATATTTCATTATCCCAATAGCCTACATTATAATATATATTTTTAGTATTATAATATTCATAGCTATTAGTAATACTACTATCATCTTGATAATCATAATCTACCTATCCTATTATATTTTTAGAATCTTGTTTTTCTAAAGTGGGAAGCATTCGTAAACTTAAATCCGATAAATCTTTATACGGAATATCTGGTTTAGTTACATTACCTAAAAATAATCTATTCTAACATTGAGCACTAGTCTTAGCTTTACTAGCCTAAAAGAACTAATTATTAATTTCTGAAATAGGTATTTCAGTAGAATCTTCTAAACCAGTTACATTAATAGTACAAATCTAATGTTTAACTATATACTTATCATTTATTTTATAAGCTTTAGTACTTCTAGTTTGATAGCTATCTCCAGTATTTCTAGTATAATAAACAGTTATATAGTTATAGCTGTAATCGATATTATTGAGCTAAAATGATACTGTTTTAAAGGCATTTTCATCACTAATTCCCCCATCAATAGAAAATGGGTCGCAATCATTACCTTTAAATATTGCCACTACCCCGGAATCAGCAACAAAGTCTGTTTCGTTACCGTCGGCATCAGAATATTTAAAATAAAAGTTATAATTTCCTACCTTTAATTGTCCGGAAGAATTTACTCCTATAAATTTAACTGTAGGAATACTATTTATTCGTTTATACAAAGAAGAGTCTAAATCAAAAGAATCCTAATCATAAATATTAGTATCATTATCTCCAACTCTATCAACTAGTTCGTAAGTATTTAATTCTGTAGTAGAAAATCTAGAATTAATTAACCTAGGAACGTTTTTATTATCATTAAAAATGACATTTACAGTGCCATCATAAGATGGCTATATATCCATAGTAACTGGATGTTCTAAGTCAAAATTTAATAAAGGAGTATCTAAGTCTACAATACTTCCAGCTTCTACATTACTAGATTCTTCAGAATCTATCTAAGTATATAAAATATTAGAATCTACTTTATGTTGTTCGTTTATATTAAATTTACAATTATATAAATCACTTATAGAACTAACATTATTAGGTAATACTTGAGAAGAATTTAATCGTATATAAGAATCAGAATTAAAAATATATCTGTTAGGAAATGAATACTAACAAGTATCTATATTAAAAAATACTTCTTCAGTAATATATATCTATTCATTTATATTTCCTGTGTTATCTAAATAACAATAGGTGTATTTCATACATGGGACAGATTCTATTATATGCATTTGAGAAGTATCTGACATACTCTAACATTTTAAATCTTCCTTAGTATGAAAGTTTAAATCATAAACTATTTGACTACTAGCTCTTATTAATTTAAACTTTAATGTATTAATACTAATATTAAATTGATTTTTTATATTATATATTAATACTTTATTATTAATAGAAGTTTTAGTATCAGTGATTCTAAAATTATGAAATGGGTTATACTCCCATGCCATATAACCTTTGTTACTTAATTGGTATAAAAAAGGTTTAATAGTAATATCCATTATACTAATTTTTGAGAATTTTTCGGGGCATTAATAAGATTAATATATGGAATTCCTTCAAATGTAAAGGTTGCAGTTTCATTATCATTTACACGAGAACAATATCCATATACAGATTTAGGTAGATTATTAGCAATACTATTAGCATAAATCTAATTATTTTTCATAATAAAATTAGAGTCTTGATAAATTTTACCTGTATCTAACCTATAAACTTTTCCAGGTATAAGAGATTGTCCAGAAGATGTTTGAGTATATATCTAATTTTCACTTATTATACATACTGAATTATTATTTTGTAAATCTAAAATATCCTATTTTATGTCAGGTATTTCTATAATAGGTATTTCCACAGTACTACTATTTTTTACAAAAATATTTGGTTTAATTAAAGCTGACAATTTATCATTTTTAAATGTATTCTGTATGTATTCATTAAAACTAGCATCAATAGAATTTTTATTAAATTTTAAAGATAAGTTTATAGTAATAGCAGCTGTAATTAAGCCGGCACTTTTAATGTCTTTATTAGGAATAAATATTATAGACTCCTCATTTAAAGATATAAAATAATTATTTAAAGCATTGAAAATTACTTCTAAATTATCATTAGTGTAATCTTTATAATTCTATTTACTAGGAGATACATCGCCACTTGAATCAGTATAAGATCCTTTAGTTCCAAATAAATTAATTAAAGCATATCCCTATGTAATATCTTTTACAAGAAGTACTGGGCTATATGGATAAACTCCCGGCGATTTAGTGTCAAGTATATAATATCCATCTTTAGGTTTTAATTTTTTTAAGTACTAACCATTAGATCCCTACCAGCTAGCCTCACATTTATAGTCTAAACCACATATAGCTATAACATTTCTATTGCTATAATCTAAAATAGTTATAATTGTGTCTGGTAATTTTACTCCATAAGTGTTTTTAGTCTTTCCAAACCAATTATACTATAACCAATTACAAGTAGTCGAAACATCTGTATCATAATGTTTACCCTATGCCCCAACTAATACTGTACAGTCTCCGACAGAGTCATACTTTTTAATTTCTCTAATTATTACATCAGAGTTATCATAATCTTTAGTCTCAGATCTGCCGTATATGGAATAAGAATTTGATATATGGTATTGACCATCTGGAATTAATAAATCCTAAAAATTTTTATGCTAACTTAATGGAGATAATTTAGTTATTTTAGATTTTCCTAATTTAGCTTCATAAGTTGTCTCAGCTTTTCCAGTAAATGTGGAAGTAATTATGTTAGAATTTATAGATGATTTAGTATTATTATAATCAATTGTTATAGTATTTGATTTTATACCAACCTTTGTAGAATTTGTATCTAACATACTAGATTCTACATTTATATTAATAGGGTAATCCTAATTTGTTAAATAATTAATATTAGCTTTTATTGAAGTATTTTTAAAATTATATCCCTAAGTTAACTAATGGACCTTATCATCAATATTAGTAAATATTTTATCACCTGTCTAAAATAATTCTGGAATATTGCTTATTTGAGTATTACTGAAACTATAAGATATGTTACAATTAAAATAATTACTAGGTATTTTTAATTTATCTTTTATATTATCCTATTCCTTAGCTTCTGTCCAACCTTTATAATTTTTTTTGTTAGATATTAATTCTGCAATAATAGGCGTGTTTTGTTCATCGACTACACTGGCATTAGATTCGGTACATACTGGCAAATACTCAGGCTAAACCTTAGTATTGTATATATAATTTTTATTATCTAATGTATAGTAACAATCTAAAAAAGAATCATAATCTTTAATTATTGGATATTCAGAATTTCCATAATATGATGGGTTGTATAATCCAGTTATAAGCATCCATCTATAAGTATGTTTCTCTTGAGAGTTATACTTCCAGGAAATATCTACATAAAATAATTTATTAGGTATAACAGAGTCATTATAATTAGAATTATTACTAATAAAATTAGAAATATCAAAATTTTCATTAAATTCTCCATTATAACTTATTCTTTCTTTAGTAAAGAATTTCCATTTTAAAGTGTTATAAGCTACATCATAAAAAGAAAATGAAACTTCTGAGATAATATCATTTTCTCTAGGGTAAGATTCAAATCCCCAAGTTAATAATACTCTATCATTATTTATATAATATCTCCAAGCATTTAATTCCATTTTTCCAGAATTTATGTTATCTGGATTTAATTCTCCAGAAATATTTTCATCAGGAATTTCTCCGAATTTAAAACCCTTATCATAAAAATAAGTTACTGGGTAAGCTTCCCAAGAAATTTTATTAGTAGTATTTAATGGTAGAGCGTATACTTGTGAAAATGAGTAAATATCAGTAATTTTATCATACAAAGGATATCCATATCCTAAATTATAATTTTTATTATAGTCACTAGGAATTGCAAATGGTAAATTATAGATTGAATTATTGTCTATAATAAATTGAATACCTCTAATAATACTTTGATCATTTTTATCAAAATAATACTCATAACCTTCTAAAGGTTTTACTAAATTTTTAGAGTTTAAAGCTTTAGATCCATCAGGACAATTATATTTGTAATTTACATAAATTAATAATAATATTTTAGAATCTATCTATAAATATTTCTAATTCTATATTAAAGGTAATTCAACGTCAGAATAATCATTATCTGTTCCTGTATATATAGGATTATTAATAGTGTCATTATCATCTAATTTTTTATAACCAACTACACTGACTTCAATACTTTGTACTGTGTTATATTTAGCATATAAAAATAGTCTACCAAATAATTTACTATTATAAGTATTTAACTTACTCTAAATACTTGTCTAATCCATTAACTCAGAAGATATCAAACCATCCTTGTCTTCTGTAGATATTTCATTCTGCCAATATCCACAATTAAATTTATATAAATCAGAATCAATATTAGAAAACTAAATCTATTGTCCTCCTTTATAACGTTTTAATTGATTAGTAATATCACGTAATTGCCCATTATTATCCAAAGTAGCTACTCCAAAAGTATACATTCTATTCATTGGAGTTTTTACTAATCCCTTTTCTACATTATTATAATTAGATATAAAATTTTCTCCAGTAAAATCGATATTATCTGTACCAAACATACTAGATATAGGTAGTCCTACAGAGAACTTATCCCCGGATCTAATAATAGTTCCTTTAGGGAATATCTCACATTTAGTTAAAAGACTATTAATTTTATACCATTCTTCTCCATTCTCTTCTTTTATATAAGTAACATCCGGGAACTTAAAAGTTGGAGTTACTTCTGATATTTGTGTAGCAGTTTTCTATCTCTAAGGAGATGGAAAACAACCTATCTAACCTTTATTTGTTAAAGGATTATAACAAGCTATATAAATAATTCCCCCATATTCTTTCATTCCAATAGGAATATATCCTGGAGGTAATTTAGCATTTTCTACTTTAGCATTACCCATATCATTTTGTAATACCATTTCGTTACCATTCATAGTAACTAAAGTAGCATTTAAAGCATCTGTTAACACCGTATTAGGAGTCATTAATGGATGATTATCTAATACCATCCCTTCGTTGAATGTATTTTGTGCTTGCATTTACAAATTCATATTTAGTATTAGTAACTGATAAATCTTCAAATTTTAAAGGATTTCTTTGATATATCAGTATAGCATCTTTACTTATAAAGTTAGCTCTGTATCTAGTACTACCAACATCTAAAGGGTAAGGAATTTTATAAAAATAGGATTTAGAAGGTTGTGCCACTTTGCATTCCTCAAAATATTTATAAAGTATTACATTTCCATAATTAAATTTAGTCTTAGGTCTTCCTCTAGAGTTTTTAGACTATTCTATTTTCTCATACTACTATTTGGTTATACCAAAATAATAATAACCATTATATTTCTTCTTATTCCAGATACTTAACATTCTTATCTTAAATGCTAATTTCTTATAATATTTATAAAAATGTTGTAGAGGATTAGTACATATTTTACCCATATAAAACCAAAAATCATGACGATTAATTAGTATATCTCCTCCCCTACTATTAATTATATAAATATATCTCCATCCATATTTTAATATCCTCTATATATCAGAATGAGGAATGAAAGGAAATTTAGCATAAACCTATTCATAATAATCATCTAAAGTCTTTACTTGCATTAACAGTATTTCACACCATTATTTATATTATTTATAAATTCATCTCTTAAAGAAGTTCCTATATAACAAGGTTTAGATCTCATTAAACATTTTCCCATCCATCTAAAAGATAATTTATAAGTAGTAAAATTAGTTTCTAAGAAATCAATGTCCTAATCTCCACCTTTCTATCTTCTACATTTAAATTCTTCTTGAGAAGTTCTTCTTACATATATTTCTGCATACTTTTTTCCAGTAGGTAGTACAAATGTAGTATTATTTCTTATAATATCAGTTATTACCAACTATACGCAATAACATAATATTCTAGAACATATAATACACATATCAGCTGTTTTAAATATATTTTCAAAAGAACATCCATTAAATTTTAATTTCTAAAATGGGAATTTAGTATATAAATCTTTTAAAGTAAAAGCATAACCTAAAGCATAATTCATTGTCTTTTAGTTGATTTGTTATAGCTGTGCCTATGCCAACTTACTTTGGCATCTAGTATCTCATTCATTTCATTTTGATTGATATGACTAGGAACTCTTGCAGCATCTAAGTGTTTATTTAATTTAAGTTCTACCTACTAAGCCATTTGCATTATGTTAGGATTATTAGTACTTATAGAACGTTTAAATAATGTCCAATATGCACAATAGTCAGCTATTGCTATTGCTTCATCATTAGTTAATTCTGGGAGTCCATTATCATCTAATATTTCTCCGTGATATATTACTAGCACTGGCATTCCTGCGGCATCTTCAAAATGTAAGGCATGATCCCAATACTAAAATTTAGCAAAATGTCCATGCCCATATAATATATTAGTGTTATGTTTAAAAGCTTCAATATATTCTTCAGTCCAATGGGAATTTAAATCTCCAAAAGAATGTTTATTGGTAGTCCTATTCCAATCCTCTCCTGGAAATAATACTGCCTCAATATCATCTTTGTAGCAATTACATGGAAGAGGTAAAGTGTTATTGCAATCTATATTTCCTATATATTTATAAACTCTAGTTCTTTTATTTCCGATAGTTTCAAAACATACTAAAGCTAATTCTTCGTAATCTTCTTCAGTTAATTCTAAACCATACATCTAGTGTAAAAGAACTAATGGATAATGAAAATCAACCAGCTGCATATTCTTGATTATTTGGTAAGTTTGGTGGAGCAACTTGTCTATAATAATATAATTTTAATTTTGTTAATCTCTATTTAATTTCATTATTAATAAAATTAAAATTATCATCTTCTAATGTTTCAGAAGAACAACAACTATATCTCTCAAGTTGTCTAGGATCTTTAAATATAGCTATAATAGAAACTTCTTTTAATAATGGAGCATTAAATACCCAGCAATCATACATACCATTCTCATTCGGAGTAGTGTCTATAAAAACCATAGGTTTAGTGACTTTACGTCTTCTATATTTACTATAAATAAATGAAGGTAAAGAAGTGTACCATAAAAATGGTAGCTATTTATCTGTAGAACCTATATACTATATAGCCTATTCTCCATAGTCATTTAATAACTAAGGTATTTCAAAATGCATAGTAGGAGTTCCAAATTCCTTCTTACATCTACAATTTTCTATATTTTTACAATCTACAGGAATGCAATTTATTTCAGTGAGTAAATCTTTATAAGGTAATATTCCTTTTAAACTATATTCTTTTATTACCTAAAGTCTCATATCAATAATGTCATCTTTGATTTGATCTAAAGACATTGACATATTAGTATGATATCCTCTAAGACCTCCTACAACATCATTCCTAATAGCTGAGGCTAGTTTGTCTAATATCATATATAATAAAAAAGGCGGAGGCAATACTGCCTTCGCCTCTTATTTAATTAGTTAAAATTAATCACCAACTTTTTTAGCATAAGTTTTTTCTACTTCTGCCTTAAATGCGGTTAAATCAGCTGCTACTTGATTAGCTTTTGCAGCAGCATCAACTTCTACAGCACCAGCTGTAGGAGCCAATGTTGTAATACCAGCGGTTGTGAGAGCTGCTTCAAACTGATCTTTAACAGCTTGATTTACAAAGAATACATGAGTAGTAACACTCTTAGTTTCTTCACCAACAGCGTCTCCGCCGAGAATACCTCTATTCTCACAATATTCTAAAGTATATTGAGTATAAGTAGCACCTACCATAGGTCTATCATCCTGATAAAGAGCGTTCCATCTAGTTTGCTCAGCAGTTGGGAGTCTGAGATTACGCATAATCCACTCGAATGTTCCAAAGCCTTCATTACCCGGAGTAATAGTAGTTACATCAGTTACTCCATAGTTTTCAACTGGAGCATACTCACCTCTAGGAGTGCAGCATCCTGTAGTAGTACCAATACTAGGATCAAAATATTGAAGTTCTACCTTAGAGAAAATCTGATAAGGATCCTGTGCAGTCAATTTCAATTTAGTGTCATCTTTAGTAGCTTTAAGCTGCTCAGTATCCATTGTAAACAACTTAAACTTAGTAATCATTTTGATTACCTTATCTACAATATCTCCAGCTTCTTCAGTAGAGGTTGCTGAGAACTCAAAAGTCCAAGGACGACCTTTAACAACCCAAGTATTAGAATACAATGGGTTATTATTACTTTGTGCTAAGTGTACATAAATTTCTACTCTAAAAGTACCTTTAGTAGCTTTATTAGCCTTAAGTACTGCAGCTACTTTAGCCATATCTATAGTAGCTACGGCATTAGACTGAGCTACTGGGTCTTGTTTGTAAACAGAACGAATATTCTTTACTTTAAATCTATTTACTCTCTTTACATCGAAGTACTTAGAGTCTCCTTTAAAAAGGTCCACACTTGGATTTGTATAATCCTTAGCACTGTTAATTACAGTAGTTGTTGTAAACTAAAACATAATTTAAATTAATTTAATTATTGTCTACGAGCCTATTGAGGCTATTCCTATTGTTGAGCTGGCTAAGCAATAGATTGTGAAATAGGTATATTTGATTGTAATCTAGGATCACCGTCGTGTTCCATAACTAAATGTACCAACTCGTTTACTATCTCTTGACATACATAATCTGGAAACTCCATAATCTGTGAAGTATCCTCTGTTAAATCCATTTGCTCTTGTGTTAATCTAACAAACTACGGAGCTTTAATATAATCAACTGCTACCTTTGTTAATGCAAACACTGAAGTATCATGACCATATCTAATTTCGCATCTAACAGTAGAACTATTACCATATCTAAATGGTGCATTTTTTTCTACCACTGACTAATCAGCAGTTCCAATTTTAATAGTTCTAGTAAAGTTAGCTACTCCTTCAGTGGAATCCTATTTCTTAGAACCATCTGTTCCAGTACCTAGTCCTTTATCTTCAGGAGCTACATAAGGATTTGTAGGAAGCTTATCAGAAGTATTTACGTTATGAATGTAGTAATAAGGTCTCCAAGGAAGAGGTCTATTATAAAAATCATTCATAATTGTAGACCAACTATCAGAAGTAAGTCTTTTAGCAGAAAAAGCTACATCAGAATTAGCATTCCAACACTTGTGCTACTTCTTTAAAGTATATATACAAATGCAATTAAGCATGTGCAGATAATCGTCAGGAAGATTTACTTCAAATACTGCTCCATAAGGATTTTTAGCATTTGAATGTAAAGCATCACCCTGAACTTCGGTAATACCTGCTGTAGTATATATGTCAGAAGCCTTAGGAGTAAGAACTGCGGTAGCCTTTAATACTCTTAAATCGTCAGTAGTTTGCTGATTAATATCATAAATATTATAACGTTTATTTATGTATTGATTAACAGCTTTATTTATATAATAATTGAATTCATCTAAACGCATACTGGGAGCGTGCTATTTAGATAATTCAATTAAACAAGATTCAAGTATTTGTCTTGCAGTCATAACCAAATTTTATTATTTAGTTTGTTTAGCATCTTTTGTATCTTTTGTATCTTTTGTGTCTTTAGGAGTTATAGTGTTGTCAGCTTGTACATATAATTGTGGATAAGTGGCTCTCATAATTAGTCCCTTTAACCTAGCATTATCAGGATTTGATAGCCAATTAATAGCCGTATCATCTGTAGCACCTAAAACATTATCATTATAGCAAAGTAAATTATCCTTTACAATAATAACATTCTTTTCACGAGCATCAATTAAGAGAATGCGCAGCTTAGAACGGGCATCTTCGTAAAGACCAATGATCTTAGCAGGATTCTTCATAGCAATCTGAATCAAGAAGTCTGTAATATCTGCACTAGGTACATTATCCATCTTCTTACCAAGAACTTTAGCTCTAGTAATTTGACCTTCTCTACTATCGTCAATAATATATTTTAATGCCTTAGACAAGGTCTCTGTTCTCTTAACTCTACGTACAGAATCAAGTCCAGGATGTTCAATATAATACTCTGCCAAACCATAACGTGGATGAGGATTCTTCCATCCCATTGTACCATCAATTAAATAGTTACCATTAGAGTCTTTAGCGTAACGGTCAGGAGCAATATATGAACAATTTTTAATACATTCCCATAAAGCTGCATCTTTCATATTTTCAAGATTAAACTGAATGCCATCATAAATTTTAATTTTAGCATTTTCAGCTACTAAATAAACTTTTTCAGCACTCAAATTCTCCTTATCAGATTCTGATAGAATCATATTTCCTCTATCATCCACTCTTCTTACGCAGCTAGGGAAAGAACCTGTTTCTTTATCTCTACATGGATTTATAGTAATATTAGAACCTACTTTACTATAAACACTACGTAAAATTACAATATTATCATTATATTCCTATGTCATATTAATTCTTATTATCAAATACAAAATATAAGTAGGCAGAATAGTCTGCCTACTTTTATCTTAATAATTGTTGTTTACTATATTTATAGTAAAACTAACGTAGTCTTATATTAAACTTCACGAGCAATGAAGGACTTGTATGGGTTAAATACGCCAATACCTCCATAACCCCAAACAATAAGTTTACTAGCAGCGATAGCACTAGAAACTTCTCCAGAAGATAAACCATCTGCACCACCTACACCAAGCACTTTATTCTGAATGAACTCACCATTCTTGAAAGTGAATTGTGCTACACCTGGTTTACCAGTAGAATCATCTGGACTTAAATCAATACAAGCAATAAATCCTTTCTCGTTACCATATTCACGAGAGAAAGCTCTATCAACAGTGAATACTAATGTGTTACCAAGATAGTTGTAAGAAGTATAACCCTTAGCGCCAACTTCTACTTCATCATTAGCTTTCATAGAATATAAGAATGTTCCGTCTGTATGGAAGCTCTGCAGATATTCTCCCAAAGTTGTAGTAATATCAGCATCAGCTTTTTCATTCATAACAAATACCCACTTATTTCCTTTAGGATTATTAGCTTTCTATGCCATTGTAGTAACAATAGTGTTAAGAACATCTACTGTCATCTTATTATAAGCATACTTATCAGCATAAGCTTCAATTTGTGGAATCAAACCAGGACCAATATAAATAGGTCTACCAGTTGTTGGGTCCTGAATTGTGGACTTACCATTCTTATCAATAGAACTCTTATTAAACAACAGACCGTTATTCTTAACGAACATAAAGTTCTCAAGCAGAACTTTTTCCTTCTTGTCCATCTTATAAACAGTCTCTTGCATAGCTCCATTACCTTTACCCTGAGAGATATTTACAAAAGTATCTTCCATAGCAGCATATAATGCTGAGTAAGTCTCATCGTTACGGAACTGAGTAATGTATCCACGGAAACGTGAAATATTGCTCTGATATTTGCAGTAACCTTCTTCATGCATTTCTGGCATTGAGTTACTCTAGAATCTTGTCAACATACCAATCTGACAAGCATCTTTATCAAGTACTGAGCTGTAATCATCATCAATCAAACGTCCTTGAATTTCCCAATAATTATCAGCACGTCTCTGTGGTCTAGTGATACAAATAACTTGCTGTCTAGACTCTTCAATCATAAAGATGTCATACTTTTGATAGTAATTTTCTTTAAAAGCAAAAGTAATTTCTGTGCCATTAGCACCATCTTCTGTAGGCACAGCGGCGAATTCAATACGTCTAATTTGATTAGTTTGAATCTCATATTCATACATTAATGAGTTCAAACGCTGGAACTTGTTACCACTCTTAGTATTATTATAAATAACATTTTTAAGTGAAGTGGTTAAATACTCAGCAGTGTTCTAAGGATAAAGATTTGCAACAATTCCCAAACGAGCAGGTTTTACACCTAAGAACTTATAGAAATCTTCATATGTTCTAGTATTACCCATAGTAGGGACTTGTGTAGTAAAATTTGCAACTAACATAATTTAATTAATCTTGTAAATCGTAAATATTTTTATATTTATTAGGTTTAGAGACCAATCCAGTCTTTCTTGTTTCTTTAGGACCAAATATTACAGTCTTCTTACCACTTTTACCATCTTCTAAGCCCTTGGCATAAGAAGTACGGCGAATTTCTGTTATCTAATGTTCGTAGTAATTCCGCATATTATCAATAGCTTCGTCTCCATGAAGAGCATACCAAGACATTTTAGTAAGAGTTTGTGGGTCGTTAATTGCTTTATTAAGATAACTCATACCAGTAGCATCCTACTAAAACATAAAATTATATAACTCCTACTTATCAGCATTTGATAAACTAAATGCAAAGTCATTACCCTAATCTAGGTTGTTTATGGAACCAATAATAGCTTCTTGAAACTACTAAAGTTGCTCAGAATCTTGAGCCTATTTTTGAGCCTACTCTTGTTCTGCTAATTCTTTCTCTTTTTGTTGATATTCAGAACGAATACCTTCTACCTATTTAGAGAATAAACTTTCATTTTGTTTAGCAGAATCTAGAGCAGCAGCGGCTGTCTCATCATCAACATCTGGAACTCGACTCTTTAAATCGAGTAAGTATAAGTCATCATCAGAAAGTTCATCTACTTTATAAGAGACTGGCTATTCCTACTGATAGTTCTTAACTGCTTCCTAAGCAATATAATCAGCATATTGCTAAGTTGTTAAATTATTACTACGAAGATAATTGATTAATTGTATTTCATCCTCGTCAAGGTCATCAGAATCATTATGAGTATCTTCACGAGTTCCTTTTAAAATATTCAACTAATCTTCTAATGGCAGAGAATCAAAAGGTAATTCTTGAATCTATCCATTTTCATCCTCGTACTAAATTTTATCTCGGTCGGTAATGTTTTGTTCTTTAAGTAACGCAGTGATTACGTCTTCATCTTCATCTTCCTAATGTTTGTCCTCATCATTATCATTGTTAGGGACATTATTATCTTGATTAGAGTCATTGTCTGGATCCTAGTTATTAGGAATCAGTACATCATCCATCAAATCATCATTTAAATCATTAATTCCTATTGCCATATTGTATATTGTTTAATAATATTATACTATGTTAAAAAAAATAAAAGTCAAAATAACAAAATTACTCAGTTAAAGATTTTAATTTATCCTATAAATCTTTCACTGCTTTTTGTAAGTTAGCTACCTAAGATTTTAATATAGTAATATCACTTGTATTTGTACTCACGTTATTAGAAATAGTATTTAAAGTAGAAGTCCAATTATCCACTACAGATAATACTCCAGTACTAGTAATGGATAAGCCATTGCCTACCATAACTCCTCCTAAAGTACTGGTAGTAGCTACAGGTAATATATATCTAGTAGCATTTATCCACTTAGTAGTAGCTAAATTTTGAGAGTTATCTTCTTTAGGTAATTCCCACCCTTCTTCTAATCTAGGAAAATTATCAGATTTTTTAAATACTATATTTGTTAAATTTGGATTATCTAGATTTGGGGATATTAAAATTTGATTTTTTGTTACTGCACAATCAGAATAAAATCCATTTGTTAAAGAGTTACTACTATATTTTTCAGTTATATCTCCTATTATTACCGAATGAGTATTATTACTATACATGAATTTTTTATAATCTGTAGAAAATCCATAAATAGTAGGATCTTTATATTTATAGTAACAAATTGGCTAATAAGTTAGTGACGGAATATCTTTATCACACTATATTTTAATAGAAGTTCCTGAAAATTCCACTATAGTAACTAAATATTCTTCATTCTAAGAAGAATCCTCATTATAAATATTAAAGTACAAGTAATCTCCTACTTTATAATTATCTGTGGAATACTTTAACTATAAAGTATAATAAAGATTTTCAGAGTCTGTAGAGTTATCTATAATATCTGTTATAATATTATTATAATTATAATGATACTATAAATTATCTAAATTATTGGAATTACTGGTACTAACAATATCAGCAATTATATTATTTATTTTTAAAGTAGACTTACCTCCAGAACTAGTAATATAAAAAGAATTATTAATATCTTGTAATTCACTTATATATAAAGGTCTTTCACATAATATTGAATTTGATGATAAATTAAGTAATTTTGTATTATTAATTTTAAAGTAATGATTTTTAGAATAATTAGTTATACTTTCAGTATACTAATCTAAACCTATATTTAAAGAAGAGAACTAGTTGCTATTTATAATCTACATAGGTATAGAAGACTATATAACGTATAATCCTTTTTCTTTTATATATACATATCCATCACTTATATTCTACTAAGCTTCTTCCAAAGTATCATAATATATTCCAATATTTTTCTGTGCCTATATTTGCTACTCCTAAGTAATATTTAACTAAGGTAAATAAGATACTTGATTCTCCCCAGTATCACTATTTAATGGTAGTACAGTATCCTAATATTTTACGTATAAAACATCTCTAACTATATAAAAACCATTATCAATAATACTATCTTTAGAAGAAGCTTCTTTAATAATATCAATATCAACATCAACATTTATTTTACCATTTTTTACTAGGTCTATAAAACTAGAACCTATCTAAACTTTTACTCCTCCTCTAGTTTTTAATAATAAATCTCCACTAACATTACCAACTGTTTCATAAGTTCTTCCAAAGAATTTTTCCATATTATTCTATTGTTATTGTTATGTTATTAGGGTCTTTTAATAATTCTGTCATAATTTTATTAAAATAATATACAGAATTAGTTACTTTACCTACTACATCATTCTTTCCAACTAATAAACAACCTAATGTATCCGATGGTTGATTCCCTGGATGTGTAAGTACTCCATCAAAACCAGGGACATTAATTAATCGTGGTAATTTACCATCGTAAGGCTTAGCCCAACTACGATTTTTAAACTTAGGACTTACTGTACTCATATCTACTTTATAAGTACCAGTAGGGATAGCGGTCTAGCCATAGATCTTTTTCTTTTTAATCTCATCTTCTGACATATTCTAAGTTAAACCTCTGTCAGTGTCTTCTAATGTATTTGCAAAAAAAACACCATTGATAAATAACTTACCAATGGTGTAATTAGGTTTTTTAGCAATCCTTTTTACTAAAACTTTTATCATTTATAAAATTATTAATAGTTTCTTGCTACTTCTCCATTAGTTTAGCTATCTAAGAAAGAGAATCTTCAATTTTACTAAATCTCTATTCATTTTGCTATTTTTCTTTTAATACTGGATTGAGTTCTAGAAGAAGCTTATCTGCCTTTTGTAATATTGTTTTCTATGTATCTACAGAATCTATAATAAGTTTTGCATTAGTCTTCATTGTCTCAAGTTCCTATATTAAATCTTTCTAATCAGTAGCTAGTACTAAATTATTAGCTCTAGTAACAGATAACTATTCAGGTATAGTATAAGTAGCTTGTTTATCTTTTACATTTATAGTAACATCAATTACTATTTTGCCTTCAATGTTAGGTTGAGGTATTCCTACAGCAGTAACAATACCTTCGTCAATAGTTACATTCACTTTATCAAGAATGTATACTTTGTTGTGTTGTTTAATGTCTCTAAATATCATATCGTGATAATAAAAAAGCCCAAGAAGTTAGACTTCCTGGGCTTATGGTTTACGCAGTAGTAGTTGTAGTTGTAGTTGGTTTCAACTATGAAATTAAATACTGATTCTATCTAACTTGACTAAGTTCAAGTCTAGCATCATTATATCTCTACTGCAAATCTTGATTCCAATGTGTATTAAGAGTATCAATTATATGCTGAGTATTACGTTGATTATCTCTTAATATCTCGCAAGTTTGTGTCTGAGTAGCATAGTTTGTAGATGCAAATCCTCTTTCTACTCCAGTAGCTAATGTGTTAATAGCATTATTTAAAGAATAGTTAGTGTCACAGATTTTACTAGCTATAGTATTTGTTTGATTAGCAGTAGCTAATTGTTATTCATAACCCATCTTTAATAAATTCTGCTAAGTCTGGCAGCAACAATCTTTTAACTGCTGTACTATATTTAAATCACCTAAGTTGGCAGCATTGATTACCTTCTCAGCAGAGAATCCTACTTTGCCAGCTACGTCCTGTATTCCAGAACGTACAGCGCATATAGCGTTGTTAAGTGAATTAAAATCACAGTTCAGATTACTTGCTAGCTGAGTAATAGCGTTATTATTACCCTTAACAGCATCCATTAGGAGACCACTATTCTAGTTATCTGACATTTGATTTCTAATGGCGTTTAACTATCCCTAAATTTCTGCATTCTAAACACTATTAGCATTGTTTCCCCATAATCCATTTCTTCCAAACATCATAAGGAATACTAAATAGATAAAAGGATTATTCATCCACTAATTGTTGTTTAACATAGCAGCCATTGCCATTGGATCATTATTGTTCTTACCCATAACAGAAGCCAATAAAGCATCATTGTTATCAGTACAATAAATTTTTTCTACAGTGTCGCTCATAATTAAAAATAATTTACTCAATTTTTCAAGGAAAAACTCATCTATAAATACTAGTATCTAATTGTATTGTTAATATATATTAAATATTGTTCAGCCAAAATAAAAAATAAGGAATTATTAAAAATAATAACTACGTAGTCATCACCTCTAATAATTCCTTATTACTTTATTTGTTAATTAAATTTAAATAAAAGATTTCCAATCAATTTCTAAATTTTTATTCTTTACATCTGCCATCCATCTGCAAAACTAAATACCCTCGTATCCGTCTTTATCATTTGCTACTTCCATAGCATATATTATACAAGATTTAGCATCTTTTAACAATAAAGGGTAAAAATCTGCATGTGCCATATTAGCAGTATAAATAATATCTCCTACAGTACTACTAATTGGAATAATATACCCCAACTCATCAATAATCTATTTTACATCTGAAACATCCCAATGTTTATTAGTTCCATCGGAATTAACCATCTATTCACTAGCAAAATCTGCTAATTTAATAGTAAAATGTTTACCATACTTTTCCAAGTACTACTCTTTTGGAGTCAAAGATTTAGAAATTTTTCTAATAATTCTCATAGTCGTAATAATTTAAAAATGTTACTGTTTATTCACTTTATCTGAAATAATTTGCATATTATCTTTTACATAATTAAGTAAATCTTCCTCAGAATCTTTAGGTGCATTATAATTTACATCAATGTGGTCTGATGTAACTGTTTTATAATAACTCATAGTCTTAGAATTATTAGCATCTGTCATGCTAATATTAAATGAATAAGAATTGTCTGAATTAACATTCAAAGATCCTGAGATATTATATTTCTCTGTAGAATCATTTATTTGATAAATTTCGTTTTGTTTTGTTATTTCCATTACTTAACAAATAATTCATAAAAAGCCTCCATAAGGTCAGCAGCTTTTACTTTCTGACCATTAATCTCATACTCGCCATCAGAATTTACATCAAGAATATCGCCATACTCATCTTCTGTAAGTGTGTCTTCAGGTGCATCCTTAATATCTTCATTACCTTTTTGTACAAGATATTCCTGATATTCTGAATTAGCTTTATTATTCAACTCATTGAACTTAGTTTCCTCTTCAGGAGTACGCTCTGTCTTATTAGCTAAATCTCTTAATTCATCTGAAACAATTTGCTTACTAAATTCTTGTGTATCTTCATCAAACTGTTTCTTAATCTTATTATAAGACATTCTAATTCTCATAATCTTTACCTTTAACTCCTTAGAGAGTTCTTTGCCGTTACCAGCTAAAAGAATCTTTGTAATAAGATTCTGTTTTGTCAAAACATCATTTAAAGTCATAAATCATTTATTTTTATTAAACATATATAATTGTATATTATCTGGGTTAGAGTAAAAGTTAATTAATGTTACTACAAAGAAATTCTATCCACACGCTATACACAGAAGAAAATACAAAAAATCGTGACCTACCATCATCATATATATGACTTATCTAATTCTAACTTATAAGAGTACTACTGCCATCTGCTTTTATTATTTTACACCCAGAAGGCATAACCCAAAAATAGCCATTTCCACTTCCATAACTCTACAAATCCTTCAGTAATATTATCTAACCATCATAACCTTTATTAAATTTTATCAAAATTCCTCTTTCACTCATTAAGCCTGCTTTATCGGCAATAATACAGGATATGTCTGTTGTTCTACCTATTTCTAAGCATTTATATACATAACCATCACCAGGGCTAATGGTAGGTAATAATTTTAATTTAGATAGATAACATGGTTGTATTACAAAACCTTTAGTAGTAATGTTTCCATTTACATCTAATTTTTGTGTGGGAGATATAGTACCAATACCTACATTGCCTCCTCCGATGCATAAACTAACGTTAGTAGAACTTCCATAATTTATAAGTAGATTATCACTACTATTAATTTCATTAGTTTTTTCTAAACGAATACTACCCATTCTAATGGAACTACCAGCGTAAATTTGACCACCAGTATAAATTCCTACACCATTATGTGTTCTAATCCAAGAGGTATCTGACATATACCAACCTCCATAGTATGTGGTATTGTACCAACCTGTATTTCCACTACTTCTAAACCAGTTAGAACAAGATATAGAATTGTCTATCCCAGGGTCATGTCCTGCACATACTCTAGTTGCAGTCAAAGTATGTACTGTAGGAGAAGTAGTTGTGGAAGAAGAAGTAGAGATTTTAACATTAGCCCAATAATAATTTAATATGTCAGAAGTTAAGGCTACGGTACCTGAAGCAAGTGGAAACTTAATCTAATATGTAGGATTATTGTTCCCAGAATTATAGTTAGAATCCGTAATATAGGATAATACTGGAATATTATTCCAAGCACTTCCTGCGTTATTTTCTCCAAAATCCCAAGAACCATTTGTAGTTTTTAATGACCATAAAGCATGATAACCAGCTACAGAGGTTTCTCTTAACAAAGCTCCATTTCTTCCATTAACCCACTTCTAAGAGGAACCTTCTCTTCTAATCTAAGCATTAACATTATTTATATATATTATTCCATTAATAAGCAAATTTGCACAATCTAGCCTTAAATTATAAGCGGTTTTTATAGTCATACCATAAAAATCACTAATGGTAGTACTATATGTTCCAGTATTTGGATAACGATGGTCAAATCCATACCAAGGATGTTTATTAGTACCGTCACTCCAAGCATCGTTCCAATTATTTGACCAATTTATAGTACCAGTAAACGTTCTGCCATCAGTAGCGTGGTATCCATCGACTTTATCTGAATTTCCTGCATTTGTAGCATATTTAACTGACTAATTTGCAATATTACCTGAATGGATAACTGTTTTCCAAGGATCAGTTCTCTTACCTCTAAAGAACATATCGTCGGTATTAATAGTCATACCTAAAGCTATCTAACCTATATAACCTGGTCCATCACTTGCTCCATTTCTGTGTACTGCCTAAATAACATTATACCATCCAATATTACCTTTAGGAGAAGTATCTTTATTAGTAGAATAAACCGATTTAATAAATGAATAAGTGTCTAACTTATTTAAATCAGCTGATTCAAAGTTTCCAGCTCTAACAAAATTAGATGCATGTTCTCCATCTAAAGTATCTGCGTTTCCAGCTGAGGCAGCGTAAGCCACTCTAAAGTTGCTAGGATTATATACATAATAAGAATGCTAACTATTTCCTCCCCATAACCAAGTAGGCTAGCCTGACTAACCAGTCCAATTAAAGGTAGCAACTCCGCCATCAGCTCTTAATAATTGACTATAATTTCCACCACTCTTTATAAAAGAAGATGTTACTACTGAACCACCTACAGTTAATCGTTTATTCTTAGGATTATAATATAGGTCTGCCCAAGACTTATATAGTTGGTTTTCAGTAACATTACTAGTATTAGTCTAATTAGACCATACTAATGGATAGTTTGTATTATTAGTGGTATGCTAGTTTACGATTACTTTAGTAGCAGAACTAGCATTACCCATAAAAGAAAGATATGTGGTACTCACTATCTATATATTACTAGATGCAGAAGGTAAATTAACCCAAGGACTTGATGATATCATATTAAAACCACTACTAGCTACAATAGAAAGTCCCATATTACAATCCTAAAGACTACTTTCTATATACACATCGACTTTATAACTAGATAAATCCTTAACGACATGTACACAATCATAAGCTGAATTAGTTTTAAAAATCCATCTAGAATACACTGTAGGATTTTTATCAGTGTCATTCCAGTGTCCTAAACTAACTTCATACCTACCAAAATAGACTCTGTTATTAGAATATCCACTCGAGAAGATATCAAAAATTAAATAACCTGATACCAAAGTAATAGATGAAATATCCATAGAAAAAACTTTCATATTATAGGGACCATTTCTGTTATAACCTATACACTTTTTATAAGTAAAGTCATTATAATGGTAACCGCCCACTGTGTTCGCATTAGCAACATTTAAGGCGCTTTCTAATTTATGTCCTCCACCTCCTAATAATACATATGAGTTATCAGAACCAGATTTTTCAAAACCTCCTAATGAATAAGCTCTATAATCTTGTCTTATACCAAAAGCTATAGTACCATTTCCAGATATATCTGTCTAACCTCTATCTTTATCTCTAACGGAAAGTCCCCAACCAGTATTAAAACTATTATAAATAACACTAGTATCTGCGGAAATTATAATACCTCCCTCATTAGCACCACTACCGTCGCCAAGTTTAGAGAACATACCTATACCATTAGATTGTAAATCAGGCAATTTTATGCCTTTAAGGGGGGAAGTACCTTTAGAAGTTACCTAAAATATTCCTCTATTATTTTCTAAATCTATATAAGTAGTTCTTAAATGTGTCGCATATAATGTCTAACTACTAGTCTACCAAGATAATTTATCATGTGATTTATAAACAGCTCCAGTAGAGTCATTAGTATTAGTATGAGAACTTCCTCCCCATATTAGAGGCCACCAAGTAGTATTTGTAGCTGATAAATACTAATGTACTGTTAAATCACCTTTTAATCCTGCGACATCAGAAGTATCCAACACTCTATATTTACCTACATTCTACCAAAAATAACCATCAATAGATACATGTATCTATCCACTATTTTCTGAAATAGATAAATTTCCTCCATTATAAAAATAATCAGCTGCTAAGTTATAACCTCTAGGATTCCAAGTACCATATGATAGATTTTGTCTATTTAATTTAGCATTAAGAAGACTATTTACTTCTGTCTCTGTGTAATAGCGAGAATCTAGAGTAGATGAATAATTCTCATTGTCTAAAATAGTTCTCCAAGATTTCCATGGATGATCAGCAACATTTTTATCTGACTAACTCCTCCAATAAAGATTTCTAGCAGTATCATCTCCCCAATTTCCAGCTATTTGAATAGTTCCTCCAGTATTTATAGATAATACTGAACTATAAGGATTAGTTCCTATGGTCTAATGATAACTATTATATATAACTAACCCTGAACTAGCTTTAGTAGTAGCGTTTTTATCAGAAATATTAGTTAAATTCCCCTAACTACGGACTATATTTACTGTAATATCCCTAGCAATATTAGATCCATTTTTAGTAAATGTTAATTTATTTACAGAAGTAGTTATATCAGTTATATATTTTATATCAGATTCAGCTTTAGTATAATACCTATCATCATAATTCCAGCTATTTTTATCAGGAATATCAGAAGTTAAGGCTATAACTCCAGGTTTTTTAGGATGCTAAATATCTAAATTAGTAGAACCATTATTATAACGCCAAAAGGGTTTACCTTTCGTAAGATAAAAAACACTTCTTTCACCGCTATGTGTTCCTAAAATAAGTCCTGCATATCCATTAGAAGCAGGTTTGATTATAATTCCTGCATCATCTCCATCTCCATAAAATCTACCACTAAATATGGCAGAAGTTCCAACTAGATTACCCGTTAATGTTCCACCCGTTAATTTTAAATATCTACCATCATGATTATGATCTAAATCAGATTTACCATTAATTAACCTTGCTAAAACTCTACCCTAATTAGCAGAAAGAGAACTAGTAGTGGAATTACTAGTTAAGTTATCCACTACTGGTCTCCAAGTAGAATTGATAATTACTACACCATTAGTATTAGTTAATGTAGTATTACTACCATTTCGTAAGTCTAAAGTATGAGAACCTATACTTACATTATTTATTTTTATATCTCTCCAAGTATTTGTATCTGTGCCCTAAAATTTAACCCCTCGTGCAAATATATTATGTCCTCTGAGGTCAAATGTAATATCTTTGTTATCTGGTGGAGATGTTAAGGCTGCCACCGTAGAGGGATTAAATGCTATTTTCATTATTTATTATTCATATTCATGTTTACCGGTACTAACATTATACCATGCTAGACCAAAACCTATATCAAAATCATTAGCAGATGTACTATCCTAATCTGCAGTTTTTACATAAATATCTCCAGTTGGCATAAAATTAAGAGTCTTATTACCTATAGAAACTCCACCAACTTTAATAGTTCTCCAAGTATTTTCAAATGCATTACTAGATAGTCTATACCAACTAGGAGTAGCCTATCCATTTGTTGATGCTAATAAATAAAAATTCTAAGTTATAAATTCTTTATTAGTATTTATTAACCGTGGAGCTAAGCCATTTGCATCTTTTGAAACTACATTATAAGTAGTGTTAGACCAAGGAACATTAACATATAACTACTAATCAGAATCAACTTTTACTGCATAGTTCTTATTTACTAAGTCAGTGCTAAAATTAGTATTAGCATTTACTGATAGATTCTTATTTTTACTATCCCAAATAAAAGAGACGCCGCTACCATTTACAAATTTAAGAGCAGTATTATCAGAAGCAGCTAACACCTCTGTTGAGTTAACATTTACAGCCCTACGTCCATGTATAGTTGCGGTTTTAGTAGTACCGCCAATAGTAACAGTTAATACATTATTTGTATAAGTTAAAGATGTAAATAAAGCTTTCTTTGCAGCATCTGTTAATCCTCCAGCAGTAATTTCTGACTAATTTATCCAACCTGGAGCACTATTACCTCCTCTACTAGTTAAAACCTATCCCAAGGCTCCAGCAGTAGTAGGAGCAAAAATAGAAAAAGTATTAGTATCATTAGAATAAAATCCTTTCTAAACTCCGTTTATTGTATGATAAATCTAACCATTAATATTAGTCTAAGCTACTGTCCAAGCAGTAGTTTTACCAGTTGAATCTGCTTTTATACAAATAAGTAAATCTCCTACTTCACACTATACTCCAGCATATCTTCCAGCAGTTACTACTCTATAAGTATCACCTACCTCAGCAGTTTTAGATGGAAATTCTGCTTTAATTCCATTAATAATATAATTATTAGCAGAAGTTAATCCTATAGTGCCTTTAAACCGCATTGCATCATTAACTGCAAACGACTAATTAATTTTATTCTATATGGTTAAACTATCCCATAAATGTTTATTATCTGCTACAGTATTATCTATAGGTAATTTATCTATAGGAATTATTCCAGTTCCCCAAGGAATATAATCAATTCCATGAGTAATTATATGACCATCTTTTGTAAAATATAATTTTATATAATCCCCTGTTTCTGATGGAGATAATTTTAACTTATCAGCTACTTCATTATAGGAAGTCGAAAAATTTAATAATGCCATTATTTATTACTAATTTATAGTCCCCCATTTGAGGGAAATATTATTGTTATTTATTGTAAAGTCATCTCCAAAATTTATATTAGAATCTGTATTTCCATCGTATTGGGAGTATACAGCATTATTTACGGTTGTTATCTATTTTTTGATAGGCTCAGCATTTATAATATGCCCATTCTAATCATACTATATTAAGTAAGATTTAGGAGCCTCATTAGGTGTGATTTTATTAGTATGAGTAACTACTACAGAAGTTCCCTACTTAGAAGCGGTTAATCCTGAATTACTAGGTGTAATTACTTGCTCTATTTTTTTAGGAAGAACTTTATCTAAAGTAATTACCTAATCACCATTAACTAAAACAGCCTCTGCTACAGTTTGTGGAAATACCTAATCATTTGCTAATATTACTTTAACTAATTTATTGCTCATCGTATAGAGTATCAGGTATATTATAATTTACTGTGACTGCAACTCCTGATGATGTAGTAACATCTTGTGCTGTTAACACTATAGATCTTAAGGCATTAAACTCAGTTTTAGTCACATAATTATCTAAGTTAACATCTGTTGTTAAAGAACCTATCTATTCCCAAATATAGTTAGAATCTTTGTTAACACAAATATATTCTGTAAAAATATTGCCATTTACTCCTTTAGGGTTAGGAACTAAGTATATAATATTCTCATAATCTTTTCCAGGAGAAGAAGGTAATATAGTAACTATTTTATACTAAAATCCTAAGGTGCTAGTATTAGTAACGCTAATAACACCATCAGAAGAAATAGTAATTCCATCACCCGCAGTTAATTTATCCTACTTATTCTGTAAGGTATTATTTATATTAGTAAGAGTTTTATTAATAGTATCTATATTTAAAGTATTAGTTCCAACAACTCCTAAAGTAGTTTTTAATACTTTATCTAATGTAGTAATTCCTAAAGATTTTAATCCAGGAATATTAGTAGCATTTACTACTACTGCTTCAGCTAAAGTAATAGGTACAAATTCCTAATTATTTTGATATAATCTTTTTATTTTGGTACTCATAATGTAAATAAATTTTCTGGTATATTGTAGTCTATATTAGATTTTAGAGAGGATTTTACATAATCTAAATTCTATATAGCGTCATTAAAATAATCTTTAGTAATAAAAGACGATAAATCTACTCCTGATAAATCTTTTATAAATCTATCTATCTAAGCTTTACTATATATATCTAAATTATCTCTAGCTAACTATTTCTCTAATTCTGTTTTAAATTCTCCTAAAAAATTCTCTTTACATAAATGCTAATGCCACTAAGGTTTAGGACAATCTTTATGTAGAGCATTATCACAACCAAATCCGGTATTTATTTTATCGATAATAGAATCTTTATTTACTTCTTTAGAAGGTTCTTGTTTTATAACAGGCTGTTCATTATGAATTACTCCATAAGTCTATTTAGGAGGCTCTATTATTTCAGGAAGTTGGATAATTTCTTTATTATGTATCTCCTACTTTTCCTATATTACAGGAATAGTTATTTTAGGTTTTTTAATAACTTCTTCCTATTTAGGAATACGTATAGAAATAGAAATGGGCTAAGAATCTTTGACTCCTAGCCCAATATCTTTTTTAACACTAATTTTCATTTAAAATAACCTTATTTGGATATTTAGCAGTGTAGTCATATTTAAGTAATTCCTCAATAGTACTTAACTATTTTATATTCTAAAGATGTTCTGCAGTAGTTGCAAAACATTTTCCAGCATATACCTCTAACTAATTAAGAAATTCTTTTAATTTGTCAGAAGAAATAATTAAATAATTATCATTTAATTGTAAAGTTATCTATTTTGCACCACTGTCTATTAATCTAAATAAACCTATTCTAATATCTTTACTTAACCAATATTGTTTATCCTAATAATAAAATGAATTAACATATTTAGAAGTGTCATAATAAACAATAGATTTCTTTAATATAGTTTTTAAAGAGAAGAAGTTCAAAACTCCTTCTCTCATTGTTAATATTTCAGACCATTGTTTATTAGTTGGAAATACCTCTTTATATATATTAAATATTTCATCTAAGGTGTAAGTAGAATTTTTAACTATATTAATATTTAACTATTCCATTATTTCTATTGATAATTAAATTGGGCACAAGGAAGAGGTTTATGTTTTAATAATCTCCATCCATTATATGCTGCTCCCTAGATTCCTATTCCAATATTTCCATCATTATTACCAGGTACCCATTGATAATTGTATGTATACCCACTAGTAGAATAATTACTTACTTCCTAATAAGTATAGTTATGACAAGTAGCATCTGTATTAGTACATAAGTTATTAGAGTCTGCTAAAGTATTCCATGCAGTTGGCATATAGTTACCAGCATTTTTATAAGCTGTAGAGAATATAGGATTTTTTAAATCTCCTGATTCCTTAGTTATGGCATCAGATATATTAGATTTTATAGGAATATCTCCAGTTGAGAAATTATTTCCTGCTGCACTATAACCTCTATAATAAATTAAAGTAGCTAATTCCTAATAAGAAGGAACATACCATTTACCTTTACTGAAATAATTCTAGAAGGCTTGAGTATTTTTTTCTTCTTCAGTTACTGTAGGTTCATACAAATATGTTTCATAGAAGTATGGATATAACAAACACTACATTTGTTCCAGGTGCTAATTACTTATATTTGGAATATTAGCTAGTAAAGCATCTAAATTTTCTTTAGTAGTTATTGAATAACTACCTCCAGTAGCTTGAATTAAATCAGGATAAGTTCTAACTAATAATCGTAACAATGTAGAGTTTACATTATTTACGTAAGCCTAAGTATCTGCTTTACCTGTAAATGTAGAAGGGATCTTCTATTTAAAGGTAGTCAAAGTAATAGGCTAATTAGCATCGGCATCTACAGTGCTTGCAACACCTTTAGTAATATAATAAGTATCTCCAAGTCCTGATACCTAGTTATCTAACCAGAATTTTACATTATAAAGATTCTTTCTATCATCAGCTGCTCCCTAATTTGCTCCATCTGTATATCCTACATACTAAGGGTCTAAGTATTCTTTACCAACTATATAAGCTGTTCCATTAGTGGTCGAAGTTTTATTGATAGCAAAAATTAATCCCATTAAGGTTTTGCTAGGCATGTATGCACTAGAGTAAGTACCATCTGCATAAACAAAGTTACCTAATTCAGGAGCTCTCCAAGCAAAGTAAATATTTATAATTCCAGAGGTTAAAGTATTACCATTAGTAAGTTTTACAGTAATAGTAGCTGTAGTAGTTTTAGATGAAGAAGCTGTTTTTAAAGTGATAACACCAGTTCTGTTATTTATAGTAGCTACATCTGATACATCAGAATTAAATCTATAAGTAATATCTGGGATTACTTTTCCTCCTTCAGTAATTAAAGCTACATTATTACCGTCAAGGCTTAATCCAAATGGATTTCCTGAATATCCTTGACCATAAACTGAAATCTCAGTTTCACAAGAAATATTATAAGCAGTAGTTACTTTATAATTAATATATAAACTATTATCTTGAGAATCTATATTTCCATATAAGCTTACTAAATTAACTTTATCATTATAACTAATACCTTCTAACTCATTGTCAGAATTAGCAATAGTTAGTTTACCAGTAAGTTTAGCCTATAGTAATACTAATTTCTCTAAAGCTTTTAAAGAGATTCTATTATTTAAATTTCTTAAAGTAACTAATTTAAGACTAGGGCAAGTGATTAACTATTCGCAGAAATTTGAAATATCAAATTGTCCAACTTTAGCACAATTAATATCAACTGTTTCTAAGTTATTTAAACTTTCGAATCTAACCTCTTGTAAGCCTTCATTATTAGTGATAACTAAACTAGTTAAAGCTGCTGGATAGTGTATTTTAGTTAATCTACTACCAGTAGGTAATGCTACTGTAGCTATATTAGTTCCTGTAAGAATAACTTCCTTTAACTTAGGAGTGTGTTTAGAATCAAGATTTATAGTAGTTAAAGAACGTACGTTAGTTAAATCTAATTTCTCTAACACATTACAATTTAAAGTTAAAGAAGGTGGCTGGAATAAAGGTAATTTATCAGAGCCTGTGTTAGCAGAAAACTCTAATAATTTTGGGGCTGACAAAGAGTAGTCTCCCTAGTTAAATAATACCTAGTTAAAATTATCAAATCTTTGTATGTAATTACCTCCTAATACATAATAAGAAGCATCATTTGTTAAAGATATAGTAACTTCAACAGTCTCTCCAGCACTTACTCTATTAGTAACATACAGATTACTAACACTACCAACTAAATATCCTAAATATAAATACTAGTAAGGAGTAATTCTTACCTTGTAGGTTTGAGGATCTTGAATATCTTCCTTTACTTTAATAGGAATACCTGCACCCTCACGCCCAAAAGTGGCTATTCTAGCTTGACTTAAAAACATTGTAAGTCTTTTACGCATAAAAGCTATTTCACTCTCTAAACAACTACCATGTTCCTAAGATACTGGAGTTTGTCCATTATTAATCCAAGTTACTCCAGCCTCTTTCTAATTATCAAAGAATATTTGAGCACATTCATAAGCTAGTCTAGATACATAGTTATATGTTACCGCTGGGTAATATCTCTATACATAATAGAAATACTAAGTCATCCAAGTATCTAAAGAAGATTCAGCCGAACCAAACTTCATCTATAATAACATTGTTGATAACATATCATCAATCTTATCTTTATAAGTTATATCTACTAGTTCAAAGAATGCACTTGATCCTCCCCACATCTACTTATAAGTTTTATCAGATTCTAGAGAAGGTTCTAATAAGAAATAAGGTTTTTTCTATAAACCTCTATTATCAGTAGCTAAGATTGTATCCATATCATCCTATAATAACTAGATTTTACAATCTTTATTAAATAATTTGAAATATGTATTCTTAGCTCTATTATCAGTACCTGCAAATAATCTAATAAAAGCTTGATGGTAGATTATGTCATCCACATGGAAATATGTTCCAAACTTATTTTTGAAATCAGTTTTTAAATCTTCTATGTAAGTATTAATATTCTCAACTCCCGAAGTACCTAACTATTCGTGGAATTTTTTCAAGTTAAAAGTTTCATACTCATAGACATTAGTGTTATAAGCACTTCTAACTGTAGATAATTTCTAAGAGCCATTATCATTTAAAACTGGTAATCCAGCCGGAACCCATAGCATAGAATATTTGTCATATCTAAAGACATCCCACTAAGCTCCTTTAAAATAAGTATTATCCTAATAATTAATACTTGTGATATAATACTTTTTAGTTATATCAAGAGAAGTATTACGCGGATCATTTAATGAGTAAGTTTCTTTATAAGGTAGTAAATTAATAGTATGCATATATACAAAATTGTATGCTTCTATAAACTTATTTAAGGTTTTCTATCCATCAGCGGACATTGTATTTCCCTTATCATCAGAACTATCTAATCCAAAATCAACATCAAATGAGTCAGACAATACATAAGAAGGCACTCCTTCATTTACTACTAACTATTGAGTTTTCCAAGTTTCACCACTTAATGTAACTATACTAGGACTCCAAGGAACTAACCAGTTACATAATTCTCCATTATTTTCAGCACCTTCCAGTAAAATATATTCAGAAGTTGTCTTTTTAGAATAGCCAAATGTATTCTTATCTCCTTTTGCAGAACCCCAAGTCTAAAATCCCGCAAACATTATTTTAGAATCATCAAGCTAAGCCAAGTCAGATAACTTATAATTAGATACATCTTTTAAGTCAGTCTCTACATAGAATGCTATAAATGTATCTTCAAGACAAGCTTTTCTTCCTTTTATTTCTTCAGGTGTAAAGTCTGACTTGTCTACACAAGCATCCCATAAATCATGGAAAGCTCTAACTGCTCCTATTTTATGAGACTACATAGAAGAAGCATAATTAAATTTACCACATGACTTCTATATACCAACAGCACAATCTTTATCCTCTGGCATATAATAATACTCACTATTATACTAATACTTATTAGGATTATCATCAGTAGGCTCAACATATTCATCAAGTTCCTCGTTATAACATCCCTATGAAGTAAATGTAGGATTCTTCATCTAAATATTATACCAATAATACTTCATAGCAGAGGTACCTTGACCACTAATAGCTGCATTAGTAAATCTACCAGAGCAACGATTTATCTGTGCTTCTGATAAGACATGGCTTTCATCAGTAGCTATACTATTTACATAATTTATAAATACCGTACATCCTTTAATAGATACTCCTTTAACTAAATTAAATTGATGAGGATATCTATGGGTATTTGGCATTATATATACCAAAGTATTATATAATGATTTAACTTTATTATAAGATATGTAAGTATCATTATTAGCATCAGTAGCAACTAAATCATTTAACTATTGAAATTTAGACTTCTCAGTAACAGAAGACATAGTAGAGATATAATTATTTTCTATCTCTTTTAAAGTTAAAGCTCTATTATATATTCTAAGTCCATAAATATCAAGATCTGCAGATTCTGGGCTAACTTCTAAGTTAAATCCGTCATACTAGAAATCTGTTAAGTAATCATATTTATATAGGCGGTCAATACCTCCATTTATAAATATTCTAACTAAATTAGTTGTTTTGTTAGCTATTTTTTTAACTTCTGTTGGAACTTCTCTTGCAGGAGCTTTAAAATTAGGAACAACTTCAATTAAAATATGAGTTCTTGTATCTCCCTAAAATATAGAACTTTTAGCAGTTGTATCTACTTGGGTTACGTCTACATTACCATATTGCCAGTTAAGTTCTGTAGGATATAATATAAATCTTCCTAATTTTAGTAATGGTTTAGTTTCATCACTAATATTATAAGACTTAAAATCTAACTCAAAAGTGAATCCCTAATTAGTTAACTAATCAGATAAATCTAAATTAATAATATTATTAGGATAATTTCCAGCAGATAATCTAAATACTGTTAAAGCATCGTCAGTAGTTAATCCATCAGGAGAAATTGCTTTATTAATAACTTCTTTAGTTATAATATTAGAATTATCAGGGGCATACTAATCAAAATAATAAGAACAATCAGAAGTATAACTGAAAGAACCTTTATTAGACACTTCAATAATTGTAGAGGTATCCCAAGATATTATATCTTCTCCATCTATATTTACTACTAATACAGTGTTAAATGTTTTTTGGGTAGCAGTTATTCCTAAGAAGTAACTAACATCCTATTCAATAACTCCGTCATCTCCAACTAAAGTTATTGTCTTAGTTTTATTTAACTTATAGTCTTCTGAGTTACCAGTTTCAGTAAGTTTAGTCACTATAGTAGATTCTTCCTAAGACTAACCTTTGAAGTATATAGATAATTTATATAACTTACTAAATTCCCAGTTATTTACCCCAGTGGATATTTCATTTATAGCATACAATACTTTATCAAAAGAAGTTACACCCTTAGTATTTATTACCTAAACCTTTAAAATGTCAGATGTAATAGAAGCATTACTAGTTACTGATACCCAAGCTTCGATAGTATTTACTCCTGTATTAGTTAATGCTAAAATTAAATTATCCTAGTTTTTAACTGTAGAAGAACCATTTATTTTATAATGAATTAAATAAGAAGCGCCTCCACCATCTTGTACTTCAAATCCAGCAGTACCTGAAACTATATAAGAATCTCCTGAATATCTAAGTTTAGGATTAACTACTTGAACCTTCTTAGTAGTAGTAGCTGTTACTGTTTTATCTTCTATATTTGTGGATGCTATAGCTCTAACAGATATATTAGAAGATGTTACTTTAGTATATAAATCTGTAATTTCTATATACTATATATCAGGAGAAGATTTTATTCCCTATTCTAACTATATAAACCCATTCCCAATATTTACAAATAATTTCTAAGTACTATTTACATGGGTAACTTTGTTAGTTAATGGATTAGTAGCAGTATAAGTATATCTTATTCCTAAATATATTTTAGTACCTAATTTACAAAGTACAGTATCTTTATTTAACTAATTCTCGGAGCTAGTATTATTAAAATATACTCCATCTATCTATATAGAATGATTATATATAGGTTGAGCTACACTTACTTCAGTTTGTACAATAGTATCTCCATTAGTATTAGCAATAGTTAATACATTACTAGAACTATCGTACCCCATGCTAGCAGGTAAATGTCTGGATATTAAATCCTCTACCTGCTAGCCTGTAGCACCATCCCAATTCATTGTTAGATCTAGCTAATCTTGTTTGTTTAAATTCTAAATTGCCATTTGTATTAATTATTTTTCCAAAAGTCATTATCTAACCAAGGTTTATCTTGTATCCAGGTACCACTGCCATAACAACTTTTAATAGCGTTATATACAGTTACCCAAACTAACTAAGAACCTTTATATATAGCTCCGATATCTTTCTAGACAAGCTACTATATCTAATCAATAAATTCTTTAATATTCTAATGAACTTCAGTTATTAATTTACCATTTCTATATATCATTTGTCTAGATCTTTTTAAGCATTAGCTTTAAGCTCTTGTAATGATTTAGTTAAAGTTTCTACAGTAGATTTTAACTATTCTACATCAATTTTTAACTATGCTACTGTGCTTTTTTCTTCAGCAGAGTAATCATTAGTAGATAACTATTTACCTTCAACTTTGTCCACCTTACCATCTAGAGCAGTCTAGGTTGCTGTAGAAACAGGTTTATCCATATCAGAAGTATTATTTACTTGGTCTAAGCCAATTTCTGTAGCAGTGTATGTAGGTTTAGTAGATTCCTTAGCCCAAGCACTAACATCACTAGCAGGTAATGTTGTAGGTATTTCTGTTTTTAGAGCGAAATTTTTCTTATCTTCTGAATAAGCTGAATTATCTACTTTACTAGAAATATCCTATATAGCACTATCTGCTTTATTCAAAGATTCTTGAACTTCTGAAGATAAATCTGTTTTAGGAATACCTTCTGAAGGTTTTACATATTTACTACTAATTTCTCCAGGAAGACTTTCTAATGAAGTTTTTAAAGCAGCTGTAAAATCTTCAGTAGATAATTGTTTACCTTCTACTTTATCAACTTTAGTTCCTAACTATGTGATTACAGTAGTTGCAAAATTAGAATCATTATTTAAAGCTGCTGCTAATTCATTTAAAGTATCTAATGTTTCTGGAGCAGAATTAACTAACTCAGATATCTTCTAAGTTACATATTCTTTTGTAGAATAAGTATCTTTAATATTGTTATCCTCAGCATCAAATTTAGCTGCTAAGTCATACACAATGTCCCCAATTTTTAATTGATTTAATGTTTGCATTATTTAGTATTCTAATTAATAGTATAAGTTATAAATATAGGGGTATTAGTATTATCCCTCCATCTTTTTCCTGCTTTTAATACTACTTTAAATCTATAAGTTCCTGGTTCAGATCCTCCATCACCTATAACATTATAATAGTCTGTACTTTCTAATTTATGGATATTTCCATCATAATCAAAAGTTTGGTCGGTAGGTTTATCCACCAAAATAATGTCTAAAACATGAACACCTAATTCTAGAACTTTACCAGAAACAGTAAATAAATTTTGGAAAGCATTATTAAATAAATCAACTATCTGTTCTTGATTATAGTAATTAGTTTCTAAGAATTCACTCGAAACTATGCCTCCATTATTAGACTCAGTACCATGAGTCATATAATAAACATCAGGGTCTTTAGTTTCTAAGTCATCATATTCCTACTAATCCATAACTACTATTTTAGGAATATCTTTATCTAAAGCAACGTCTTCTCCATTTACTGCCACTTTCTAACCTATACTAAGTGTAGTACCTTCATTAGATATAGATTTTAATTGGGCTTCAGAATTAGTAGTTACTTTAGTATTTATCTAATTAGTAGTTTCTTCTTTATATTGGTTAAGATTTTGCTAATCAGTATCATACTATGATTTTGTGACAAATACGAAGTTATCACCCTCAATTCCATCGCCTCGTAAACTTTCTTTAGTTACAAAGGTATCATCTACCTTCTATTTTGTATAGTAATTATCTAAAGTTTTAGATAGCTTAGATTCAGGGTTAGAACTATCTATATCATCAAGGGTAGCATAAACTTTGGCTAAATCTTGTAATGCTTTATCAGTTTTTTCAGATAAACTATTTAAAGCAGATATAGTAGCTTTTTTATTTACTTGATTAGTTAAATCTTCAAACTAAGTATATGATACATAATACTATCCTTTATCACTTATACTCTCTTCATATATATAATAATAAGTATCTTGATGTAGCCAAGTTTGACTATCATCTTTTGGAGTAAAATCTGGGTTAGTATTATCCTACCATTTTTTATATTCCTACTCTGTACAAGTAATTATCTAAATTGCCTCATAAGAAGCTTTCCATCCTACAGCTTCTCCTATTTTATTTTTATCTATTAAAGTATAAATATTACCATCAGCAACACATACTACTGGCATTCCGTTATAAGCATACTTAGCAGGAATATTATATAAATCTGCTCTAGTATCTACAACTAACCTAGTGTCCAATGGTTTTGGAGTTTGCACAGTTAATGAAACTCCAATGGTTGAATCTCCCTAGTATTTAAATCCCATTACTACATTAATTTAAATTGTAACTAATGTGGAAGTACTGAAGAGTATTCATCATTCTTTGACCATACCTTATAAGTAATTCCATTTATCTATTCAGTTGTCTATGTCCAACCATTTAAGTCCACATTTAAAAATCCAAGACCTCCATTTACTTTAAAAGATAGTAACTAAGAATTAGCCCCTGGTAATTTAATAACTGCTCTACCAGAAAGAGATATTTCCTATATTCCAGAATCGGTATTAAATGCTACTAATTTCTATTTAAATGCCTAAGTATTTGTACCAGCATACCATGGATAAGTAGCTATTGTGGAAACTGAAGTTGAGATACTGCCAGCTTCTATTCTAGAATCTGTTGTTTCTCCTTTATTATTAACTAAATATTCTCCTGCCTAGTAATTAACAGTTGCTTCATATTTATATACTCCTATTCCTATATAAGAAGCATTATCATAAGAAGAATCGTTAAATGATATATTTTCTACTGTTGAAGTCTAAGATCCAGCATCATTCTATGTAAAAGTTAACTCAGGATGTAAAAGAGAACTTCCTACTTCTACTAAGCTAGGTAATGCTGAATAAACTAAAGTTGGAGGAATTAAATTTCGAACATAAGCAGGAAATAACATTAAATCTAATATGTCTGATATAGTTTTACCATTTAAAGACTCAGCAGTTGTTCCTTCTTTGATTCCACCTACTGTATAAGGAGAAGAACCTGTAGTTCCTGTAAGATATTTATCTGAATTTTTTAAAGATTCAATAGCAGTAGTATTAGATTGTACCTATTCTGTATTATCATTTACATAAATACCATCTTCTTTAACTACAACTGCATTTACTTCTTCACTAGATACCTTTACTTCTAAAGTATTATCTCTTAATTCTATAGTTTTAGAATTTGCTAAATGTTGGTTGATTCTATTAGTAATTTTATCATCAACGTTTAGCTCTTCCAGTTTTTTATCAAATTCTAATATTGATTTGTTAATCTACTCTATAGAACTATTAATTGTTGTAATATTTTCAGTGTTCTATTGTATAGAAGTTTGTAATCCTGTAATATTCTGCTAAATAGTTTTGACATCTTCTATTAACTATTTAATATTTTTATCACTAACTTCATAAGACTAAATTAATCTTATACAATAGTCTAAAGCCTACTATACAGTTTTTATATCTTTATAACTATCTAACTATACATCTGAAGGATAAGTATATTTTCCAGTAGCTCCTAAAATACCTAGATTCTTTAAGACTTTATCTTTCTCAACCTAAGTTCTATATTCTCCTAAATAGTTGTTTCTTAATAAAGGTATTTTGAATGGGAGTACTGGTTTACCTTTTTTACAAGGTTCTAATTTAGCATTATCTACCTAAGTGTAAATAGTCTGTATTGCCATAATTTAATAATCGCTATTTAATAAATTCCATACCTTCTAATTGAATAGGCATATTAATAAAGCTAATTAAAGCTAAAATATACTGATAGTCACTTTTATATCCCTTAATAGCTTTATTAATATACATATTATACTGCTTTATAGCCTCACATTTTAGAGCATCCACAATCAGAATATAATTTATTAGTATTAGTATTAGAAGCAGTACAAAATCCTCCACAAGTTTTAAATTGTTCTATAATACGTTCTGCCTCTAAAAACTATTTAAATCCTACTAAATAATCTATTATATTTAATGTCATCCATATAAAATCTCTAGCATATATATCAGAATCATACTCTGAAGATTTACATTTATTTAGCAAAGAATCATATATCTTTTTACAATAATTTATATAACATTGCTATAAATTACCATTAAAAAATATATCAATCTTACAATGCAAAATATTTGTTCCCTCGTAATTACGTTCTAATAATTCTTTTATTTCGGCTTCTACAATTTCTCCTTTTACTACTTTCTTTAATTTATTATCTTCAACAAAGTATATACCTTCTGAAATAAATTCTGATAATTCAGTATCAGGGTTTTTTAAAAAGTTATCATACCATTCACGTGTTGGAAGGACATAATGATTAACTACATAATAGCCATCTTCTTCAACATGAAAACTACAAACATCCACATCATCTTCATGTTTATGAATTAAGACATCCTATAATATAGCTTCTTCCATATTTACTTTAAGAATAGTATTTAGAGTTACTGTTTTACTATACTTATATTTTAATGTAGATACTCCATCTATTTCTTCTATTCTAGAATCTGGATAATCATCTCCTTCCGGAATATAATAACCATATTCTTTAGAGAAATCTTCAAGTGTTATATCTCCCTATAAGGAGTTATGTATATCAATACTAAATTCCATTATTTAATAATTGATATTAAAGTAGGAGAACTCCATACTTTAGAACCATTTAACTAATATACATCATTTACTACTGTAGCATTAATCATCCACAAATATCCAGTAAAAGATTCTGTAATCTAATCTTCCCAACCTTCAATTTTACTATAGTTATCACTATTTTCTGTTACTGAAGGAACATCTGCGGTATCAGTTACTTTATATTTATAAACAGGGATACTATTATATGCCCATTTAGCGTTTTGAGCAATCTCAAACTATCCCCACTCTCCAGTATTAGTTCTTGTTCTAGTAGCTATATATCCATTTGGATTAGTAGCTGAAATACTTACAGGAGACTTAGACCATAGAGAATTCTCAGGTTTAGCTAATATATTTTCTAAAGTATCATTATAATAAGGTTTAGATACTCCATGATCATCAATACTATTATAAGCTACAGTTACTGCTTTAGTATCAGCAGATCTTGCTGTATATATAGTCTATGTAGACTAGGACGATATACTAGCTAATTCGTAAGATACACTAGTTGCTGAACTTTCAGCACTACTGCTAGCTTTTATTTCAGTCTTTTTCCAAGTATATGGAAATTCAGCATCTGGCTGCACAAAATTTTCTCCCCATGAAATGCTTTCATTATCTTTAACATCACTAAGATTCTTATAGGTTGTTTGCGCATAAGAAATCTTTATATTTAATTTTATAGCATTTTCAGTAATCTAACCTATAGAAGTTGTTAGGTTACTTAACCACTACTACACATTTGTTTCAGTATTTCCATTAACAGCATCAATTACTTCAGCTTTAGATTTTGGATATATAGCCGTTTTAGTCTCGCCTTCACTGCTATAAAGTTGTGTTCCAATTATATTACTCATTAACTTCTTAACTATTTTACCTTATCATTATAAGGATTACCATCATATAACTACTATCTTTCTAATTCAGTACGTTTAGCATCTTCTTCAGCTTGTCTATCTTTAAACTACCTATCAGTCTGAGCTTTAAACCATTCTAAGTCCATTTTCTATTTAAGCTCTTCCTATTTAAAGTTATCAGCCTATTTAGTCAACTACTGTATCTACTGTTCATATTTCTGAATCTGTTTCTAGGATTCTTGTAGCTACTACTATAACTATTGTACCTATTGCATAGCCTACTAAAGCTAATTATTTTCAGCTTTTTGTTTAGCTAAGGCTTTACATATTCTAGTTTTTATAGAAGTAAGGCTCTTACAAGTAATAGTTTCAAATAATATATCTGCAGGAAGTAACTATGCCTATATAAGCTAAGGTAGTATCTATTTCATCTACTCTATCTCCTAAGTAATATCAGAACTAGTTTTAACAGTTATACCATAATCAGTAACTGTGAAATTTTCAGGTAATGCAGTAAATATTTTCTACTATTTATCTCCTAAATTAATTATTCCTGTTAATCCTTTTTTATAAACTTTCTTTCCAGTATTTAAGCAATCAATTAATATTTCTTCAGTTAAAATATCCATTTGATGATAGTACTATTTAGTTATAACAAAAGAATTATTAACACTAGTCTATACATTAGTTACAGCATCTTTCTAAGAAATACCATTTAATCTTTCTTTAAATACTCCGGTTATAGAAGATACTGTTTGTTCAATACTGTCTATAGCTAATTGAATAGCCTAAATAGATTGTACTTTAATAGTGTCATCAAAGCCATTAAATATAGTATTTATAGGAGCCTATCCACTCGCCATTCTTCCTTCCTAAGAAGTATCAATTAATCCTAATCCAGATTTTTTATAAGCTAGCCATTTTTGTACTCTTTCGGAAAAATTTACTCCTAATTTTGTAGGTATTAAAGATATGTCTAACCATTCTCCAGTAGTACCACTAGTAGCTATAAGATTATCTCTATAGTAGCACAGAAGATCGTATTTATCTTGTAAAGTCATACAAGCTTTTACTAAAGAGTATGGTTCACTATTTTCATTTAAATAAAATACTCCATTTACTGATAAAGTACATTTAGATGGATTATCCTAAGTACGTACAACATCTTTATCAACTTCATCTATTATGTAGATATCAGTTCCTATTTTAGTAGCAGAATGTCTATGCATAACAAAGTCTGAATCTGTCTCAATCCATTCTACTTCATACACTTCTATTAACCTATGATTTAAATATCCTTCTTTAGGATAACCTGGTATTATTTCAACTCCTGACTATATACCTGGATTTAATTTTCCATTAGTAGTTCTTATGTAAGTAGATGAACTAGAATAAGAATTTGTCCATCTATCTTTTATTTTTTCAATATCTTCTTTGGATAAATCTTTTCCATAAGTATTTAAAACTTCAGCTTCAGTTAACCACTTACGAATAACTATTCTACTACAATCTTTTACATAAGGAGAATTTGGATTACGTTCAGGGAATGTATTTAAAGGACTTGGAGATTCTATCTATATATTAGTACCACTAGCAGAAGGTTTTACTCTATAGAAGGTATCTCCAGATATAAGTAAATCCAAAAATATCTTTCTTAATTTATTTATTAAATCAGTATTTCTAGACTACATTATATATTCAATAACATTCTAAGCAGCTTCTTCATATTTAGAAATAAAAGAATCTTCTAAATCTCCTACTAAATCTTCCATCTAATTCTAGACCATTATATCTGTAGGATTTTTACCCTATATAACCTATATCAAATTATTTTTTAATTTCTACTAAAATATTTTCTATAATTCAGAATAAATATATACCTATTTTTCTCTAAATATAGTTGATACAGTTTTTTCATCTTTACAAGTTACTTTTGGAATGATTGGGGTGCCTAAATACTCACCTATTAAGGCATCTAAATGCTTTTTAATAAGTGGTGTAAATTCTACTGAAGTAGGCTATCCTATTCCATAATTATCTTCGAGATACTAAAATTGTTTAGCATCGCGAACACCATTATAATAATTATAACATTTTTGAATAGTAGTTTTATCTACTACTAACTCTCCAATGTGTTTATTAATTAATTCTATTACTTCTTGTTCTGACATGATTTACAAGTATCATCGTGTGGACAAGTATTTAACTATCCAGGATATATTTTATACCCAGTAAAGTATTTTACTTTATCTAATCTTCGTATTCTAAGTTCTTCTTTTATATATTTAAGAAAAACTTCTTCAGTAGGTGAATCTGACATTATTGATATAGGATAATCATCATGTCTCCAACCTAGCTAAAGTTTATATCCTACAGGTAATTTAGTAAGTTTCAATAGACCTACATATTTACATTCGTACATAGTTTCAATAGCCTCTAGGATTGCTTGTTCTAATTCCTAAATTGTCATATGATATACTATTTATAGTTGCTATAGTTTTTATTTTTTTAGGTATTACGCCCTAACGTCTATATCCAGTTTCTGGGTCTATATAATAACCAAAATCCTAAAAAGAATCATCAGTATTTTCTATCTATCTAGGAGTTACTCCCATCATATCTTCATCCCCTAATTCACATAATCCCATAGCTGCTATAATATCAAATTTACGTTTCATTTCGTCAGTATAACGGCTTAATTCGTCAAGCATTTCCTCAAACCATATATTATGACAAAAATCATTTACATAGTCTCTAATTAAGTCAGTTTGATGATCAATAATAGCTACGGAAGCAGGAGTACCTATAGTCCTACGCTTAGGATTATTTCCTGCTGGATAAGTAGCAACTGGTCTATACATAAAATAATTTAAATATTTCTTTTCTCTAGCCCATGAAAGCATAGATACACGAGTTGCTTCTAGATTAGCTTTACAATTATAATATTGTAGTAATTTTATAGCCGTTTTATAGGCATCACGAACATCGTTAGGTCTAGCTTTATACATAGCTACATAAGTAGGATCTTTTAATCCAAACTATCTTCTTTTAATTACAATACAGAAATTAGAAGGGTCTTTAGTTAAGGCTGATGTATCTTCCATACCTAAGTCAATACTATCTATACCTGCTACATATAGACCATTCATTTTTTCATATTTTAATTCATTACCCTCTTCATCATAAGATACCTAAGTCCATATTGGATGCTCTATTATTTGCACATCACCGCTATTATTCTTTATCCATCTTAACCCAGTAATGTTTTCTCTACTATGCTAACCATTCTTAAAAATATATTCTAAAGTTCCTCTTTCAGGTTTAGGAGAATCTTTATGGATTCTTATATTAGCTAGCTATTCAGCTATTAATATTTTATTAAATTTATTATTACCTTCTAATGAAAAAGCTTCTTCTCCATCAAAACAATACTCAGCACAGAATGTAGTAAATTCTTCAGGGTCTTGAGCTTTTAAATCTCTAGTTTTATTAAAATAAGCTTTACCATCTTCATCATCTAACCAACCTCGGCTATCCAATAAAGATAACTCTTTTATAGTTCTAAACGCTGGTAAAAAGAAAGAAGTAATAGCATATTCTCCGTTTTTAGTAAAGTTATGACGATAAGGAAGTACTCCAAAGAGCTGAGGCTCGTAATACATTTTACGAAGACCTTCCATCTACGGACCTGACTCTCCTCCAGTGCCTCCCATTAATCTTAAACCCCACTATCTACCAATCTGACCAACCAAAGCATCAGCCTAAGTATATGCTTTAGTAAATTGAGGCCAAAGTCCACACTCTTCAAACATTAATATATCTGTACGATCACCTCTTAATTTACCAGGTTTATCAGTAATAATTCCCTGTATCTAAGAACCCCAACCTACTTCTATTTTTTGTCCATCTCTAATTTCATAATGAGAAGCACGACGTAAATAATTACTATTTTTAGCTTGGCTAAGATGAGCCATACCTCCATCAGTATTATAATACAGCCAGTTAATATTTGCCCAAACTTTCTCTAATAATTTATCTAACTGTGTTTGTGCAAAAGCTGTGCATACATTTATAGAGCCCTTAATTACATTATAACTATTAGAAATTATACTAGCCTCAATTTCTGAATATCCTCACATTGTTATCCTAGGAGCTTTTTATCTCCTAGTTCTTATAATTTCTTATAAGGTCAGCGTACATTTTCAAGTATTTAAATAATCCCAATAACTATTTTCATAATAGTCATCTAATACTTGTTCCGAACTCTTGGGAGAATTATTGCTCTCATTAACGCTCATCTCCTACGCGTTACAGGTCTCAGCGATTAACTGTAGATCCTCGGTATTAACATAGTGATTAAATCACCTTAGTCTTCACCGAAATTTCGGAATTTATTACCTATAAGTCACCTTATAGGAGGGCAGTAAGTCCGCCCCTCTAGCTTTCATCATACAGGCATTCATACGTAATTTTCTAGCTAATTTTAAATAATGGAACCATTCATACTATCCTTCTAGAAAATTAGGGAAAATTTCCTAACGTCCCATACCTGCTTCTTCAACATTATCAAGATCTTTTAATCTATAAAAGTTGAGGAAGTAATAATGGTCTCCAGTAATAGTATAACCATGAGAAGTCATACCATATTTACATCGTATAAACTACTCTTTCCAAAAAGCTCTCCAGCTTCTAGAGTTTCTTCTAAATCTAGTATAATGCCCAGTTCTTACAAAAGTATCTCTAGCTTCAGTGAACCATGAAGGATTAAAATTTAGACCTCTGTATTTATTAATAGGTTTATATCCAGTTAACTCATAAGATAAATTAGCATCAAAATAAGGTATAGGATCATCTTTTTTTACATCCCACCCAGACTAATCTCTAACTTTACCTAAGATAGCTTCATCAGTATCAGTCTCTTTTATTTCTAGCACAGGTTTAGGCTCTTCTACTATCTTCTAAGGTTTAAGACTTTCAACAGCCTCCTTCATAGGGTCTTCTACAGTACCATGTACTTTATTAATCATATCCTAAATTTCTTTAGGTATTTTAGGCTTCTTTTTAGGTTTTACATCGTCAATTACTGTAGGTATTTTCTTAGGTCTTCCTCGTTTACGTTTAACTTCTTCCGCCATAATTAAAAGTCTCCTGGGTCAAATCCTTCTTGAGCATCTCCTCTAATACTAGATGATTCCTGCATAGAAGATTTTAATCTTCCTTCTAGAGCTAATAATCCGTCAGCAGTCTCATCTAATTTAGAAATTTCCGCCATAATATCTTTAGCTTTAAAAATAGGTTTTCCAGTCTAAGGGTCTCTTTCTAGAGGGTCTACATTTTCAAAGTAGTCTATTAATTTATCAACAGTACTTTCAGCAGCTTTGACCATTCTAACTAGTCTATTAGAATTTTGAATTTCCTAATACTTTCTACAAGCAGTTCTAAATACTGAATCATTAAATTCATTCTCTGTTAGCCCTGAATCATCAATAGCTGCTTCATGTCTATCCTATTCATCGTAATTATGATATGGAGAATTCCAATCAATAGCTAGATATATATAAGATAATTCTTTAAAAGCTCTTTCTTTATGTTCGCCTTTAGGATCAGTTTTACTTTTATTACGGTTATTATCTAATAAATCTCTAAATTCTTTTATTAGTAATAATTCAGTCTCATCAAGTTCAACCTTTCCTAAAGTCTAATTATACTAAAACCATTTACTCATTATTCCATATTAACATTAAATAAAAATAGCTAACCTCTAAAAGAATTAGAAGTTAGCTTATATCTCATTAATCTCCTTCATTATGATCTCTATCCCACTAACCACGCTAATTAGCTGTCCAATATTTTGGATACTTACCATTAGGAAGTGTTTTTAAATCTCTAGGTCCTGGGCGTTTATTAGTTGGTTTTACCATTCCTGGCTTAGATTGAGGCTTTTTTACTAATTTAGATTTTTTATCATCTACCTCACCACCTAATTCTTTCTTTTTAACTTTACCGCCACATTTCTATTTAAAAGCTTTAATAGGATCAGAACTTTCATTATGAGCATTAGCCTCACACTTTTTACATAATGTTCCTCCTATTCTGTAATATGATAAATGTGTTCCCTAAGGACACTTACCATTTAGTTGATTTATATAATTAAGTTTTGCGCCATTCATAGCAGTTTGTACTCCCTATTGTTCTTTTTTAAATGTCTAATATAACTATGCTAGTTTTTCTTTACTTAAGTCTGACTCTTCTAATTCTCCTTTACGAAGTTTCTAATTAAGCCACTTTTTAAAATCTTCCATAGTTCCTCCATCATCAAATTTTAAAAGACCTCCTTCAGCATTATAAGATATAGGTTGATTATCCTAACTCCACTATTTAAAGATAGATTCAACATCCTATCCAGAATTTAAAGCTTTTCTTAGAGCCTTTCTCTAACCTCCAGTATAAGCATATGGATCTAATCCTCTACTAGACATAAAAGCTCTTACTTGTGATCGATTAAAATTATTAGGAACAGGAACAGTAGGATTGGTAGGTATTGAAACCTCCGGAGAATGAATAACAGGATCTACAGAAGCCTTAATATTATAATTCTATCCAGCATAAGTACCTTTAGTAGGATTTGAAAATATTCCTAATGTCTAAAATGGTAAATTTCTTTCAGCTCTTAAAAAATTAGAATTATCACCAGTATTAGTATTAAGTTTTAAAAATCCTAGTATATTACCAGAATCTTTCTCCTCTTTAGTCATAGTATTATAATCATTTCCATTCCAAGAAAAATAGCGATTACCTGCTTTCCTAGCAGCATCAAATGCTTGTTTAAAAGAAATCATTACAATTTAATTAAATCCTTAGTGTTAAACACAGCTTCCTACAAAACTCCATCTGTAGTAAACCATCTACACTTTATTCCAATTAATACATCAGTATCTTTATTTTTAAATACAGTAGTTACTTTTTTAACTACTAGCATCTTAGGAACATTTCCAATGTCCTATTTTAAAGTAACAACCTCACCTGGTTGAAAATATATTTTATCTTCCATTGAATCTCTCTGTTAAATTATCATTTACTATTGCTATTAATCTTGTCTCATTTACAAGCTCTAAGCCTTGTTTATAGAAAGGCACTGGAATAACACTAACTCTAGGATAGAATACACAATCTCCTATCTGTGCCCATTTACATTCAGGACCTACCTCTACAATTACTCCTGATTTGGTAATATTCTCTTCTTCCTCAATTTCACCATTATCATTATTTTTATATTGAGGTTTTTGACCTCCTAAATCAATGATAAGTCCACCAACCTTTTTAATACGTTGGAAAGGATTCTCAGCAAAAGGTTTTATGATAATATAATTACCAATAGGTCTAATTTCAGCTTTAGATGACATAGTAAATTCTTCTACAGCTTTCTCTAAAGCTTTAGCATGTTCTTCAAAACGATTTACATACTCATCTACCTGAGTATTAAACTTACTAATAGCTTCATTCTTTACTAAATCATCTGCTTGTTTCTCATTAACATTAAAGTGCATACCACCACTTTCTAAGCCATTAACTGTCATGGCTAACTTTTCATTCTGATTAAAAATTGCTCTGTCTTTACTCATATCACCATTTATTTACAGGACAATGTGCATTTACAAGTCTAGTCTTAGCATTAAGACGACATCCACAACCATTTTGATAACCTGGTCGTGCATTTGTACTCACATCTCCCGTTTCTACATTTAACCATAATCTATTATTACACATTCCGCCTAGAGCGTTACTAAATAACGGGCATCTATGACAGATTTTTAATCTAGCTTCAGAAATATCAGTATCTAACCCTAGGGCTTCTTTAGCATGACCTTCTATAATCTAAGCAATAGGTAATTTCATATTAATATACAATAGGTTTACGTCTTGCTGCTTTTAATTGTTGTTTTTTCTTTTTGTAATAGTCAGCAAGCATACGTTTTACTTCATCTTTTCGATAAATACAATGATATAGAGTATTTTTCATGTTATGATCATAATGATTAAGAATTAAATCTTTAATCACATACTCTGGATGTTTCTGTTGAAGCATAAATGCATAAGTAGAAAGTTGCATCTCATAGTGACCATAATTACAATCCTCAATAGTGTTTAAAGGGTATTGCATTTTAGTAGTACCTCTAGTAACAGTATTGAATCCTCCTTTTAAGTCTATTTTCTTATTTGATTTATGGTCTACAATAGTAACTTCATTACCATATTTAACCATTAAATCCATCTGCCCTGCTAAATTTAAAATATTATCAGGAGTAGACCAGGAAATTAAATACTCTGGATATACACCATTTTCTAAGTCTAATTTAGTATATCCTTCTCTACATATAAATTTACCTCCTAATCCAAATTTCTGTAAAGGCTTATCATCCTTCATATTATAAAAGGAATGTTCTAATTGAGAATGGATTTTTGTTCCCCTTTCACAAGACTCTATTTTATTAGCTTCCCATTCATCAAGAATGTTCTGTTGTTCCTTATTAAGGTCATTAATGTTTACGGAGTAAGCTTCTAAAATTTCTTTAGTAATTCTATGAGTGTTAAGTAAAGTCTTTTTTAAGTCTTTCCATACATCTGTATCTAGAATTTTTTCTAAAGCTTTATACTTAGACCAAAAATCTGAATCAAAAGGTTGTGCATAACTTCCTATTAAGGTAGTTACTGAAATGTATTCTTTCTTTGGATTATTAATATCCCAATAAGTGTGAGCAGAATCATTGAAAGCTACTCCATCATTTTCTTTATCAATCTTCATTGTCATTGTCATTTACAGTATCATCAAGTATTGTAGATAATCGTTGAATTTGTGGAGAAATAACTGTATTATAATAGCCTAACTCATATTGTTTATGCTACTTATATAAAACTACTATTAATCCTATAGGATTTCTAACTCCTTCTATAGGATAAAAAGCAGCTGAGTATGCTCCACTCTATTCTAACTTTTTATATAATCTAGGAAAAGTGTTTTTAATTTGAGAGAGACTATCAACTCTTAAATAAGCAGTATCATCAATTTTACTTAATTCTTCTTGATAATTAGTATACTATAAAGTTTGCCAATAATCTCCGACATATTCATCAGAATATGATTTTACACTTTCTCTTATACAATCTAAATAAATATAACTAAAACCCTGTAAGCTATGTTTAGTATTGTGATAACTTAATAATAAAACATTACTACAATCAGGATCTTTTATTTTTATATTATCAATACACTAAGCTATATAAGGAGCTTGTTTAAATCCGTTATCTTCTTCTTTACGTAATTCTTCTTTCTATTTTTTCATAGCATTAGAAAGAGTTTTTTCGTAATAACTTCTAGGAATTGGATTTAGTATAAATATTAATAATACAAAAATAACTATAGTTTTAGTTTCTGAAGTTAAATTGGAAATAAAATTCCATAATTTTTTTAAATAATCTAAAATAACCATTACAATTTTTTTCATATTACTATAAGTAATATTTATATATATGTTATCTATAATAATATTAATACTATATTTAGTAGGTAAAGTTATTATTATTTTGTACTATTTAAGTATATATATAGGTTATTTATATTCAAAAGTATTTTAATCTTATTTATTACATTATGACTAATTCTGAATTACAAAAAGGAATTTGTTCTGCCTATTAGAATTTAAAGATTAAAAATTAGTTTAGTTTTGTAAATAAACTAAAGAAAGGCGGATAGATAAAAGATAGAAAAGATACTATTCATATAAAAGATAAAAATAAAGGTAAGTTTACTGCCTCAGCTAAAGCAGCTGGAGAATCTGTATAGGAACATGCTAGATCTGTATTAAATAATCCTAATGCTACTCCTTTACAAAAACGTCGAGCTAATTTTGCTAGAAATGCTGCTAAATGGAAACATGCTAATGGAGGTACTATTCTTAAAATGTAGCTAGCAGGTAAGATGCCTGGAACTAGAAGTCAATATAACAATGTGACTTAGATATATCAAGCTTTAGTAGATAAAGGAGTTACCCCACAAGCAGCTCTAGACTTAACTAACCAAAAGGTTGCAGAAAAAGGTTGGACTGGATTTGCTACTGGAGATAATAAAAAATATCCTAATGCACAATCTTTTGCAGACCATCTAATTACCTGGCATAGTAAAATGTATCCAGACTCACTTAAAGCTTAGAATTTTTAGTAGTATTATGATGGAATACAAAAGAATACTAAGTATATGTATAACTCTGAAAAAGGCTATAATGGTTATAAAAGAGATTTGCTACTTACAAGACCTGGGGTAAAGAAAAGAATTAATTATTATAGAGCTACTAAAGGATTAGGACCATTAGCTCTAGTTAATTTTAATTAGCCTGATAATTATTCTAGTTATGCGTAAGAATAAATATTATAAAGAAAATAAAAAGATTTTAAATGAACATAAAACACAATGTATAGTATGTGGTGAATCCGCTAAGTGTTGTTTAGAATTTCATCATATTGGAGAAAAATTATTTAATATATCTCAAGCTGTAAGTCATATACCTACAGATTTATTTGTTAAAGAATTATCTCAAACAGTTTGTGTTTGTAAAAATTGTCATTCTAAAATACATAATGGTTTGATAAAATTATGAGTGAGTATTTTAAATATGAAGCTTTAGATATTCCTGATAAACCTGCTACAGAGGTACTAAAAAGTAAAGGTTTAGATTTAGATTTTACTCCTAAACAATATTAGTATATTCCTGAATTAAATACTGGAGATTTCCATATTAATGGTTTAAATTTAGATGGATATTTTTCTATTAATAAAGCTAAAGAGCCTGTACAATATAAATATACCTAGCTTAAATTAAACCATAATACCCCTAGTAAAAGTAAAAAGATACTAGAACAAACTTTAGATAAGTATGGTATCACTGGAAACAAGAAAACTACTTTAATGAAAATAGCTTCTCTAGAATCAGGATTTAATTCTAAAGCTTAGTCTAAAAATAGTTCTGCTGTTGGATGGTTCTAGTTTATAGATAGTACTAGGAATAAATATTCTGATTTATCTAGAGAACAGTTTAAGAATAGTCCTGATGCACAAGTATTAGCTGCTTCACAGTTATATGATGATAATGCAAGATTTTTAAGAAATAATGGTATAGCAGCTACTGGAGAAGCTATAGCAGCATCATGGTTAAATCCAAAATGGACTAAAAATTATTATAAATATGGTGCTACAGGAGGCTCTGATGCTAATGGTACTAGTGTTGTAAAATATATAAATAAATTTAGAAATGCCTGAAATTTTTGAAGAATTAGATCGTCAAGCAGATAAATGGGAACCTACCGCGGCAGCTATATCTTTAGGTAGTTTAGGACTAGGTGCAGGTATAAGTACTACCGCTGTAGGTGCTCCTATAGGAGGAATTATTGCCGGAGTAGGTTAGTTACCTTCTCTAGTTATAGATGGATATCAAGCTGGTAGAGGATGGTACAAAACTTTTAAAGATTCCCCAAGTAATTTTGGAAGTGCTGTATGGAATACTTTGGAAACTGGGGCAGATATATTAGGAGCTAAATTTGCAACAGCTTTAGCTAAAGGAGGGTCTAATTTTCTTAGACCTAGCATACATAAACCTGGTTATTACCCTAAACATCATTCTCCAAGGGTCAATACTATGCGAAAGAAACAAGTCAATGCAGTATTGAATTAGTAGAAAAAAGAAGCTACTGAAAAATTGGCTAAAAAAGGAGTTCGACCAAGTCAAGGTTCATATTTTACATCTAAATTAAACTAGGAATTAAATAAACCTTATTTAGAATAGATAGCTAAAAGAAATACTGTAGTGGCAAATGATGTTATTAAATTAAGTCCTAAAATATAGTTACCTATTTAGATTATACCTAATATTATTGATATACATGCCAGAAATAAATAATAATAATTATAATATTTGGAGTAAATAGTTATCTCAAGCATGGGGTAATCAAGATTTATTTAAATATAGAAGATATTAGAATGGTGGAAGTTTTACTACAGGAGCCTTAACTGATATGATTTGGAATAGAGATAATTTTCCTAATCAAGTAAAATATGGAAATGGAAATTATAATAATGTCAACACTGCCTTATTCAGCAAATATAAACCTACAGGAAAAGATTAGCATCGTGATGATAGAGTAAAGCTAATTAATCATCCAACTCATCCTAAAAGAGGTAGATTTACAAAGGATGGTATGAAATTCTATATGTCAGATTTCGGAATGAATAATCCTAATCTTACATTATTTGGTGCTCCTGATAATTACCCAGATGGTTAGACTACTATGATTTATAAAGGTGGAGTTGTGCTACCTGAAATTACAGTGACTCCTACATAGAGATATATAGATAATCCTTATGACCAATTTAAAATATATCTAAAGAAATGAAGGATATAAATATACAACTAGACGAACTACAAAGATTTTTAAATTTTGTAGATGAAAGAGATAAGTAGTTATGGGATAAATATTTAAGAAAGTATGAAACAAGTGATTAAAACTGGAAAAGGATTATTATGGGGAATAGAACATCCGGTGGAAATATCATATTCCGAGATTACTCCAGATTCCTTATTAAAACTATGTGATAAAATATGAAATAGTTTTTAATTAAATTAATAACAGCACATACTGGAATAAGTAGTAAAAGAGTATGTGGAATATTAGGATGGGTAGTTAGTTTAATTATTCTAATATACTGTTCTATTAGTTAGATACAAGCTCCTGATATGATAGATACAGTTTTATATTGTTGTATGGGATTACTAGGTATAGATAGCATAACTAGTATATGGAAAAATAAAGTATAAATATGCCAATAGTAGATGAAAGTAAACAAAATAAAGGAGTAAATAATAATACTCAGAATAAATAGATGGCTATAAATATGGAG